>Ga0315908_10001678_pt1 | contig 16540 bp, 11 predicted proteins | sample LakEriMetagenome_12_FD_203520 | JGI IMG/M metagenome (GOLD analysis project Ga0315908, IMG submission 203520) | Freshwater fungal communities from buoy surface, Lake Erie, Ohio, United States - Buoy 4 MA124 | ecosystem: Environmental > Aquatic > Freshwater > Lake > Lake biofilm | place: USA... | reverse complement strand
GTGTAATTGGGCATCGATGCCTGAAATGATTTTTCCCAAGTCCTCTGGTTTTTCATGGAACTTGTTTTCATCAATATCGATGATCAAGAGCTTCCCTTTGTTATAGGTGCTAATCCATGCCTCGTAACGCTCATTTAAGCGCGTTAAATAATCCAAGCGAATAGCTTCTTCATATTCACGACCACGTTTTTGAATGTTCTCTACCAATACCGGAACACTCGCACGCAAGTAAATCAACAAATCGGGTGGAGTGATAAACTCATCCATAACACCGAAAAGATCAACGTAGTTTTCAAAATCACGAGTAGTCATTAAGCCCATCGCATGAAGGTTCGGAGCGAAAATGGAAGCGTCTTCGTAAATCGTGCGGTCTTGCACAATTTTCTTGGCGCTTTTTTTCAAGTCAATCAATTGACGAAAACGACTCTTCAAAAAGAATACTTGCAAGTTGAATGACCAACGTTGCATGTCTTTGTAAAAATCAATCAAGTATGGATTGTCATCTACTTCCTCGAAATGAGGTTGATACTTGTAGTGCTTGGCAAGCAAGGTAGTTAGAGTTGTCTTGCCAGAGCCAATATTTCCTGCGATGGCGATATGCATAAACTGTTCGGGTAATTAAGCGGTGTCGAAAGTATGAAAAAACAATCGCCAAACCTCGAGTTGTTAATTATTCATCACTTTCTGATGATCACAGGCGCTAGAATGTTATTCGAAAGGGTATAAATCTGCCCTGAATAATACTGAAAATCATCAACGAGGCTGTTCATCGCAGGCAAATGGGTTTGGGTTATCCCATCAGACCAAAGTACTGTGATTTCGTTTTCAAAAACGTAGGCTACATGATTGTCCCAAGAGTCAATTCTACTCGTACTTTGAACAGGCATAGTGCTTTGGTATTGACCAAACAAATCAAACACGAGAATACCATAAACCGGATCATTGAAGTACAAGTGATCTCCTCGTTCGAGCAATTGATTAGGTTGGATTTTTCGATTGAGTAAGATGGCTAAATTACCTGTAGAATATAATTTTCTAAACTGATTATCCACGCGTATCAGCTCGCTGTTTTCGCTGTCCCAGAGCCAATAGGCATCACCCCGCGATCCTCCCACACATTCAATTTGACCGAGATCTAATTCAAACAAATCAATCGGGTCACCTTGTCTGCTCAGCGTATTGTCGTAAACAACAATTTTGGATTGGTCTTTAAAAAAAACAAAGGGCTTTAATGGGTTGGTGGTATCGAGATAAGTGATATCGCCAAAGGGTAAATCGGAGGTGCGGAAAAGTACTTCGCCCTGCAGGTTTATTTTCTCCAAATGGCGATCGCTCACCAAATAGATATAGCCCATATCATCAAATTGAAACTGCGTTGCATTCACATTCAATTGCTGAGCAACAGAAGCTTGACAAAAGCTCAGTAATAGGGTGATATGAAGGATAATTTTTCTCAAACAATTTTTTGAACGTAGTTCCAAACTTCATCGACGTAGGTGCGCTCATTGCATAAACGTGGTACTTTGTGCTGACCGCCCAGTTTGCCACGCTCGCGCATCCATTGGTAAAATGTTCCTTTGGGTAATGTGCGTATAACCGGAGCTTTTAAATTGAGGTCATAGGCACGTTTTGCTTCGTAGTCTGAATTAACGGCTTTTAAGGCGGCGTCCAATTCATGCATAAAGGTGTCTATTGAGTCGGGCTCTTGTTCGAATTCAATCAACCATTCGTGAGCTCCGCGAGCATCTTCGCCCATGTAAATAGGAGCAGCAGTGTAATCAGAAATAAGAGCACCTGTTTTTTTGCAAGCAACAGAAAGGGCATCGTCTGCATTTTGTACCATCAATTCCTCACCAAAAGCATTGATGAAATGCTTGGTGCGGCCAATGACTTGTATGCGAAAAGGATATTTAGAAGTGAAACGCACCGTGTCGCCAACAAGATATCTCCAAAGACCGGCATTGGTAGAAATAACCAACGCGTATGTTTCTCCAATTTCAACTTCGTCTAATGATAGTGTCTGTGGTTTTTTTGATCCAAGTTCACTCAATGGCATAAATTCATAATAAATGCCATAATCGAGCATCAACAGCAGATCATCAGCACCCAATCGGTCTTGTATCCCGAAAAATCCTTCACTGGCATTGTAGTTTTCTACATAATTCATGTGAGGCGAGGGAATAATTTTTTCAAACTGCTCACGATAAGGTTTGAAGCTCACTCCTCCATGCATAAACAATTCAAGATTTGGCCATACCTCCAGAATGTTGTTGACTTTTTTGATTTCCATGATGCGCTTCAGTAGGACCAAGGTCCAGCTGGGAACGCCTGCTATGGTAGTAACATCTTCAACCATGGTAGCATGAGCCATAGCCTCAATTTTCTCTTCCCAATTGTCCATCAGGGCGATGTCCAAAGAAGGGGTTCGGCGCAACTCTACCCACACCGGTAAGTTGCGGATGATAATAGCCGACAAATCACCTGTGTAACCTTCTTCGTTGAATGGATTCAGTTTTGAACTGCCCCCCACTACCAATGTTTTTCCTAAATAGAGGCGCGCATCTGGTTTTTGATCACAATAAAGAGCGAGAAGATCTTTGCCTCCTTTATAGTGACACTCTTCTAATGATTCTTTTGATACGGGAATGAACTTACTCTTATTGTCGGTAGTTCCGCTACTTTTTGCAAACCATTTGAGCTTAGATGGCCATAATATGTTTTGTTGCCCTTCCAGTAAAAGATCGATGTAAGGCTTGAATTCTTCGTAGGTTCGAACAGGCACAGCAGCTTTAAAATCTTTCAGTGAATGGATCTTACTGAAATCATGCTCTATTCCAAATCGTGTGAGAGCTGCTTCATCTACGAGGCTTTGTAGCAATTCGCTTTGCACTTCTGTTGGATACTTGCGAAAGAGCTCAATGTCATGAACTCTTTTTTTCATTATCCAAGAGAATAGCGTGTTTAATGGCATAGTGCTAGGCGTGTGAGGGTAGCGAAGATATGAAGAAATTGGTTTACGTTTTTTTCAATATGAAACGTATGAGGCCATTTATGATACCGATTCCTTTGGTCAAGAAATCGTAGATATTCAAAAGGTAAATGATAGAAAATCAAATGGACCTCAATTGGCCATCATGGTTAGTTTAGGTATAGGAAGGGGGAAAAAAATGTGACAATAAAAAAGGGAGCTTTTGCTCCCTTTTTTATGATGGATTATTTTCAATTAGTGTGTTTTTACAACCTTATGCGTCTCGCCGCCATTGGCTTGAATAAAATAAACTCCTTGTGGCAGATGAGCAATGGAAAGTGTATTGTGTAGATCATTTAATTGACCTTTATAGATCATTTCACCAATGCTATTGGTAAGGGTAAAAAAGCTTCCTACAAATGCACGCTCAATATCAATGAAGAGCACATCAGTAGCAGGATTGGGGTAAAGACCGGTAACAACGGCATTGTTTTCTACTAAGCCTACATAGCTATCTACATCCAATATCAAAGGAGAGCTTTCGCATCCATCGCTATTGGTATATACCACTTGTAAATCACCATCGCCCACATTGTTCCAAATAACGTCTACTGCGTTGGTACCTTGACCAGAAACGATTGTTCCTCCGGTGATCGTCCATAAATAGGTCACAGCATCGGTTACAGTAAAGTAGTAGTTATAGGTGGTTTCAACCGCTGGATATATAGGGCCAATGATTATTCCACCACCGTTATCAGAAATGGAGGTGATCACAAAATTGGCGGTTCCGTTACATCCATTATTATCGGTTACTACAACCCAGTGATTACCAACTCCAGCTTCCAAAGTGGCACCAGTGGAATTGTCGTCCCATAAGTAACCAGTGTAGGGCTGTGTTACAGATAGGGTAGTAGTGGCATTAGCACAGATGGCTGATTCTCCGGCGATCGAAGGAACGGGTAATGGATAAAATCCTACATTGATGCTAGCGGCAGTTTCACATCCACCAAAATAGGCGGTAGCTGAGTATGTTCCTGGCGCAGTAATGGTAGCCGTGTTCCCTGACCAACCAGTGCTCCAGAGCACATTCGTGTAAGAGGTAGGTATGCTTAATGTACCTTCTGATCCTGTTAAACAGATCTGCGTTGGTCCAGTGATAGTAGGAGGCACCACGTCAGCGTTTACAACTATAATGTATGAATAGCTCAAGTTCGATTGTGGTATTCCATTATCGGAGGCATTCACAGTTATGGAAAACTGAATGTCCACATTGGTATCGGGGATAAAGGCGTATAACGTACCGAAACCATTTCCTTGTTCAAAGAACCATCCGTTGTCAAATTCTAGAGGGATATCGAGAGATGCTGTTACGCTTTGTCCTGGCTGCGACTCAATAAACGAAAGTTCAATGGTATCGCCCACACAGTAGAATAGGGTGTCGCAATTGATGGAAAGGGGATGAATAGGAGGGAAGTTGCTGCTGAGGTTATCACCGCATACATTCATTGGGAAGTGATGGTAATCGAGGTAATTGATGCCTGATCCATTGGTAATTGGTCCGGCATAATTTGAATTGTTTTGGTTGAATCGACCGATCCCGGTGAAGTTAACGCCATCACCGCGATTACACCCAACTGTAGCATTGCCAGTTCCGCCAAATGTTCCACCAACAGCAAACTGCACGTCGCCATAGCAAAATCCTACTGTTTCACCTGCAGGAAGCAATGAGCTCGTTCCATCTGTGATGATGATTTGAAATGTGTTGAGCTTATCTACTCCTTGAGAAAAGTAGCCTACATGATCCCAAATCACAATTAGCGCGTGCTCGTTCACCTTGTAGTGAACCAAACCGCTTCCTGCTCCGCGCGTATCGATGTCCGTCCAAAATGGAGCGATCATGTTATTGGCATCATTGGGAAAAGACTGCGCTGAGAAGCTCGTTGATGGTGCCCCGAATGAAATATTACCATTGTTATTGATATAACATGAGTTGTATGTAGTGCCATAATAGCAGAAGTCAAACGGAAAACTGATCATCGGCGATGAGCCATCGTCATTTCGATATTCGGGAGCTACTCCAGATGTGAAAGGAACTACCTGAAAGGTATCGTCAATCGCTTGAAGACAATTGCACGATGTTCCCACATCTTTTAAGTTACCAATTACATCTATGCTTCTTACAGGCTTGTCTAATGAGCGTGATGCTTCCATTTTTAATCGAGCACCTTCATTCCATGTAGGAACAAAGCCACGCTGTTTCATCGTTTCGTATTCTTTCCAGCTTTTTACTTCTACTGTCTGAGCCACTAATGTAACTTGCGCAAAGAGCGCGCAAAGCACGGCCACAAACATCTTCGACAAACGTAAAGTTGAGATCATAGTCCTTGGTTTCGATTTCGGTTAAGCAAAGGTTTTTAAGATAGTCAGGTGCACTGACCTTTTGTGTAGACACCAAATATAAGAAAAGGGTTGCCCTATTTATACAGTTGACTGATCGAAGTCAGTAATGGGCTATGAAGAGAGGATTTGTGACCCTGGAGGGAATCGAACCCCCATCTAGAGAACCGGAATCTCTCGTTTTATCCATTAAACTACAGGGCCAAGGTGGCGCAAAGATATTGCGTTCAAAATAAAAAAGGTCGCCTTTTAGACGACCTTTTCTTAGTAGCGGGGGCCAGACTCGAACTGACGACCTTTGGGTTATGAGCCCAACGAGCTACCAACTGCTCCACCCCGCATTGTCAAAGTATTCCCGAAAAAGAAAACCAACGTTTTCTCGATTGGGGGTGCAAATATAGCGTAATTTCGTTCCGAATAACATTTACAAAAAAGAAAATTGGAAAATCAACACAGAGCAGGCTTTGTAAACATCATCGGTAATCCGAATGCCGGTAAATCAACACTCATGAATGCGTTGATGGGCGAGAAGTTGAGCATCGTTACCCCGAAAGCACAAACCACTCGACACCGCATCATGGGTATTCTCAATGGCGACGATTATCAAATTGTTTACAGCGACACTCCTGGTGTACTTGACCCAAAATACAAGTTGCAAGAAGGGATGATGAAGTCGGTAAGCACCGCCCTCTCTGATGCCGATCTGATTTTGTTGGTGATTGATCTAGCTGATACCAAGCCCATTCATGAAGCCACGTTACAGAAAATTCAAAAAATGAATGTTCCTGTTTTTGTTGTGCTCAACAAATTTGATGTGGCTGGTGTGGAAGGCTCCAATATTGGTTTTAAAGAGTGGGAAGAAAAACTGCCCAACGCTAAAATATTCCCCGTGTCTGCTTTGGAAAAAATATACACCAAAGAACTGCTCACTGAAATTCTATCGGTTTTGCCACTCAGCCCTCCTTACTTTCCAAAGGACGAACTCTCCGATAGAACAATGCGTTTTTTCGTTAGCGAAATTATTCGAGAAAAAATCTTCATGCTCTATGATCGTGAAATACCATACAGCACTGAAGTAAAGATTGAAGAATACAAAGAAGAAGAAGATATCGTTCGCATTAGCGCTCTCATTCTCACCGAACGTGAATCGCAAAAACGAATTTTGATCGGTCACCAAGGGAAAATGTTGAAACGTGTAGGAACACTTGCTCGAAAAGAAATGGAAAACTTTATCGGTAAAAAAGTTTTCCTTCAAACCTTCGTGAAAGTAGAAGATAACTGGCGCAATGATCTTAGCCGTTTGAAAAATTTTGGATACTGGGAATAAAAAATCATGATCGTTTTTCCTCCGTGTAAAATAAACCTGGGATTATTTGTAACAGGTAAAAGGGCAGATGGCTTTCATTCGTTAGAAAGCTTATTCGTACCTGTGCCCCTAACGGATATTCTAGAAGTAGTTCTTCACGAAGAAACGGATATCTTTTGGTCATCTTCGGGCCTTGATATTCCGGGGGAAAAAGAAAGCAATTTGTGCGTGCGCGCCTACCGCCTCTTGCAACGTGACTTTGGAATAGGTGGAGTTAAAGCGCACTTGCATAAGCTCATTCCCATGGGCGCCGGATTAGGCGGTGGTTCTTCCGATGCTGCATATATGTTGATGTGCTTGAATAAACTTTTCGAGTTGAATTTGAGCAGCAGACAATTAAAAGATTATGCCGCTCAACTGGGTAGCGACTGTCCTTTTTTTATAGAAGAAAAAATATGTTTCGTTTCGGGAAGAGGGGAAGTGTTAGAAACGATAGATTTTTCTCTGAAGGGAAAATACATCGTGATTATTCACCCCCACGTGCACGTGAGCACTGCTGAGGCATATCGCATGCTCACACCGAAAGAGGCGCCTTTTAATTTGAAAAAAATGGAATCCATTCCATCTACGGAATGGATGAAGCTGATTACGAATGATTTTGAAGCGCCTATCGCACAAGCACATCCCATTATTGCCGAAGTAAAACAAGAGCTGTTGTTTAATGGAGCTTTTTATGCAGCCATGAGCGGCAGTGGAAGCGCCGTTTTCGGTTTGTTTGATGAGGAAGTGAAATGGACCAACAAAAATGGTCTCTTCCAATTTTCAACGAAGCTGTAGTCGTTTATTTCTGCGCTTTACTGTAGAGATATAATCCTACAAAGGTGAAAAGAATATTAGCGACCCATACTGCAATGGTCACCGGAAAGCCTAGATTCATGGCACTAACAGTGGCCATTCTCGAAACAAAGATGAATATAAAGCCAACAATTACAGCGAGCATTAAGTGAAGTCCCGTTCCTCCGCGCGACTTGCGAGAGGCTATCGCCACACCAATAAGGGTCAACACAAAAATGGAAAAGGCATTGGAAGTTCGACTGTATTTTTCTACTTCAAATTGAGTCACTTTTCCCGAACCACTTTGTTTTTGCTCTTCAATAAAATCAGACAACTCTGAAGTAGTCATGGCGCTAATGACCTCTGAACGCATTCCGAAATCTTCAATGGTCATGGGCAAAACAGTGTCGAGTTGTGCCTTTTCAACTAAGGTTTCTTTCCCGTCTTTTTCAAAGGTTCTAATCTGCGCATTATTGATTGTCCATGTTCCTTTTTCGGGATGAAAAGTGGCACCAGAAGAAAGAATTTTGAGTTTTAATTTTCCATTCTTCCATTTTTCCAAAGAAAAATTAGAGCCACTCAACGTATTCGGATTCACTTTATAAAAATGAGCAATGGTACCGGGCTCAATTTCACGATGCAGATTTTGATCAGCTACTATAATAGCACCTTTCAAGAACTCTACCTCGAAGTCATATTTAATGCGATTGGCTCGCGGTACCAAGTAATGACCTAGGAATAGAGAAAGGGCTACCAAAATAGTGGCAGCCATAAAATAAGGTTTTAATATGCGACTGTAGCTGATGCCACCACTGAGCATCGCTATTATTTCAGACTTCTGCGCGAGCTTACTCGTAAACCAAATGATGGTCAAAAAAATGATAAATGAACTGAGGAGATTTCCAAAGTAGAAGCAGAAGTTGATATAATATTCTACTAATATCCGAGAAACAGGAGCGTTGGATTTTAAAAAATCATCGATGTTTTCGCTCAAGTCAAAAACCACAGCGATCACAACAAATGCCCCAATCATAAAGGCAAATGTTCCGAGGAATTTTTTGATGATATATAAATCGAGCTTTTTGATCACAAGCGTTGAGAAAGGCGTTTCACCATTTCGTTTTTCCAAGGTGTAAATGTACCCTCAATAATTTTCTCACGGGCTACTCGCACCAAACGTAAATAGAAATTCAAATTGTGTAAGGTCGCAATCTGCATTCCTAATAATTCTTCCGCCGCAAAAAGGTGGCGGACATATGCTTTGGTGTAAAAATGGTCCACAAAACTATCACCGGTCTCATCGAGTGGAGAAAAGTCTTTTTCCCATTTTTTATTGCGCATATTCATGGTACCATTCCAAGTAAACAGCTGACCATTGCGCGCATTTCGCGTGGGCATAACACAATCGAACATGTCAACACCCAATGCAATACATTCCAAAAGGTTGGCCGGTGTGCCTACGCCCATTAAGTAACGAGGACGGTCTTTCGGTAAAATACTACATACCTGCTCTGTTATTTCGTACATGATTTCATGCGGTTCCCCAACACTCAAACCGCCAATGGCATTACCCGCAGCATCCTTAGACGCGATGAATTCAGCACTTTCTTTGCGCAAGTCGCTATAAACACTGCCTTGCACAATCGGAAAAAGATTCTGATCATGTCCGTATAACGGTTCTGTTTCATGAAGTCGTGTAAAACAGCGGTCAAGCCAGCGATGAGTTACGTCCAACGAGTTTTTAGCATAACGCTTGTCGCAGGGGTAGGGCGGACATTCATCAAAGGCCATGATGATATCAGCGCCTATTTTCCGCTGTATGTCCATTACATTTTCGGGGGTGAAAACGTGCTTCGATCCATCGATATGAGATTTGAAGGTTACGCCTTCCTCTTTGATTTTTCGATTGGCCGAAAGTGAGTAAACTTGATATCCACCACTATCAGTAAGTATCGGTCGGTCCCACCCGTTGAAGCGATGCAATCCACCAGCTTCAACTAATACATCGGTTCCAGGACGCAAATACAAGTGATAGGTATTTCCTAAAATGATCTGAGCTTCCACATCATTTTTAAGATCTTGCTGTGTAATGGCTTTTACCGTGCCTGCTGTGCCCACGGGCATAAATATGGGAGTCAATATCTCGCCGTGATCGGTGGTTATCTTTCCCGCCCGAGCGCTGCTGCCCGGATCATTATACTGAAGTTCAAATTGTAATCTCATATCAAGGGGCACAAAGTTAAGTGATGATTGAGGTACGGACTCAAATTTCTAAATACATACCGCATTCTTAGGAGTACTTTATTATATTTGTTACCCTTAACCAAATAACCAATGAAATCTCTATTCTTGAGTGTTGTTCTCGCTTTAGTTAGCTCTGTAGGCTTTTCTCAAGCCAATGCCGCCTATTTCAAAAATGAAAAAGGTGCTCTTGTTGCCCAAGATCAAGGTGCTGTTGCTTCTTTTGATTTGCATATGACCATGGATGAGATCGCCATGGTAAAGCAATCTTTCAGTCTATATGATCATATTCAATTCTCTACAACAAAAGTAGCTGAAGGTATTTATGCCTGTAAATTGAATGTTTCGGATACCACAGATGAACATTACTTCGTAAAGCTTTTGGCTTCCATCGGAATTGATCATGCTTTTATCGGTCAACGATCTGTGCCCATTCAAGATTTGGCAACAGAGCTTGCCCAATTGAAAATGTAATAGCTGAAGTTTTTCTTCTTTTCAAGCCTTAACTCTTTTCTGAAATGAAATATTTTTCTTCGCTTCTTGCGGCACTGTTAATCACCTGTACTGTTCAAGCACAAGTAACTGCAATTGATGATGTCATCATCTGTACGCCTCAACAAGTATCACTTAGCGCTACTGTAAACGGACAATTGGGTACTACCGCATATACTGTTGGAAGTTTTACCTATACCCCTGAAACCTATGCAGGTGCAGCAGTTACTTTGTCTGACGATGCAATCTCCGCTAGTTTGCCCATCGGATTTTCATTCTGCTTTTTAGGAAATACCTATACCAATTTTTACATTGGATCTAATGGTTGGGTTGGTTTTTCCGCAGGTCAGCCTACTGCCTTTACATCTGCCTCAATTCCTAGCGCGGCTGCCAATGTGCCTAAAAATTGTATTATGGGACCATGGCAAGACTGGCTTCCGGGCAGTACCATCAAGTATCAAACTATTGGCACCGCCCCTAACCGCAAACTTGTTGTTTCTTGGGATAATAGCCCCATGTTCTCTTGCACCGCCAACTTGGGTAAATTCCAAATTGTATTGCACGAATCAAGTAACATCATTGAAAACCACCTCACCAATAAACCAACATGTGCTTGGGCTGGTGGTACAGCTACTATGGGCATTCACAATGCCACCGGAACAGCGGCCTTTGTAGTGCCAGGAAGAAATTCAACCAACTGGACTGCAACCAACGAATCATGGAGATATACACCCAATGGAGTTGTTTGGACAACTTTAGGTGGAACGCCTGTTGGTACTGGACTTTCAATTAATGTTACTCCCCAAATTACAACAACGTATGTAGTAACCGTTCCACTCTGTGGCGCTGCGACTGTAACCGATCAAGTTACAGTAACGGTAGGTGCGGGTATCAATTATGCCAATACGCAAATCACAGGTAGCTCATGCACCAATGCAACTGGAAATATTGTGTTGAATGTAACAGGTGGATCTGGTGGACCTTTCACTTATTCTTGGGATATTCCAGGCGGTAGCACGGATAATGCTGTTTACGATCTCCCTCCAGGTGATTACACCGTTACAGTAACGGATCAGTCTAACGGTTGCACTGATGAAGAGACGTTCGAATTACCAGAAAACAATACGTTATTACTGACAACAGATTTTGACGCTCCTTCCTGCAATGGAGCAAACGATGGTAGCGCAACAGTTTCCGCTGAAAGTAACTTCCCCAACTATACCTATCAGTGGAATGATCCAGCTGGACAAACTACCGCTGTAGCTACTGGTTTAGCTGCTGGTTTTTATAGCGTTACTGTTACGGATAGCGACGGTTGTATTAGCAATGCGATTATCAACATAACTCAACCATCTGCAATCAGTATCGGCAATCCGACAATCATCAACGCTTCGTGCAACGGTGCCGCAAATGGCGCTATTGATATCAATCCAACAGGCGGCGCAGCGGGTTATGAGTATGAATGGTCAAATGGCGCAACTTCGGATATCAACCCTGGACTTGTTGCTGGTGATTATGTGGTAACGATTATCGACGCGAATGGTTGTGAATTGGAATCTACATTAACCATCACAGAGCCTGAAGTGCTAACGGCTTCTTCGGTGATCGATAACGTATCTTGTTCAGGCTATTCGGATGGTAGCGCAGAGGTCATCGCTGTGGGTGGTACAAGCCCATATACCTACACATGGACAGAACTCGGTGTTACGGGCCCCATTCAAAACAACCTTCTTCCAGGCAACTATGAAATTGTAGTTACTGATAATAATGGCTGTCAATACTTTGAACAAATTCAAGTTTCGGCTTCTACGTCTCTTTTGGTCACATCAGTAATCGAACAGGTATCTTGTTTTGGTGAAGCGGATGGATCAGCTACTGTTGAAGTGAATGGCGGAACTCCAGATTATACTTACTCATGGAACGACCCAAATAACCAATCGTCAGCAACGGCGGTCAATCTCGCTCCTGGAACGTACACCGTTTCCGTTTTCGACGCGAATAACTGTCAAGCGTTGTATGATGTAGTTATAACCGAGCCTCAGGATTTGGCTATTACCATTGTCAGTCAAGATGATGTGGAATGCTTCGGTCAAGCCAATGGTGAAGTACAAATTCAAGTGAATGGAGGTACTGCTCCTTATTCGTATAACTGGAGCGGTGGACAGCAATTGCCGATTGTTTCAACATTAAGCGCAGGTCTTCAAATCATAACGGTGACTGACGCAAATGGTTGTACCGTTGGCGGAAGCGTGCAAATAGGACAGCCTGCTGCTGTTGGCGCTACATACACCACAACAAATCCTACCTGTTATGACGGTCTCAATGGCTCAGCTACGGTAGTCGCTTCAGGTGGAGTAGGCGGATATACTTATGATTGGGCAGGTTCGCCATCAAGCACGGCCACAGCCAATAACCTTGGTGCCGGTCAATACACCGCTATTATTACCGATGCCAACGGTTGCCAACATTCTGTTTCTATTTTGATCACAGAGCCTTCTGAAATCATCGTCACCACTTCTAGCGTTTCTGCTACCTGCGGATTGGAAGATGGTTCGGTTACGGCCAATGGATTTGGAGGAACGGGTAACCTCAGCTATAACTGGGGAAATATTGGAACAGGTGGAACAATCAATGATATTGGTGCAGGATCTTACACCGTTACGGTTACAGATGCCAACGGTTGTACGTCTAATGCGACTGTTAATGTGACTACGATCAACACCCCACAAGCCGCGATCGAAGCCAATGTACTAGAAGGTTATATGCCACTTGGCGTAGTATTCACCAATCTATCTACCAACGGTTCCATTTACAATTGGGACTTCGGAGATGGAGGCTCTTTCAGCAGTTCTTCCACCGAATCGGTGAACCATATATTCAACAACCAAGGTACCTACACCGTTGTGCTTACCATTACCAATGAAGGTGGCTGCACGGATGCTGCATTTGTAGAAATACTTGTCTACGATCTTGCGATCTTGAACATACCTGATGTTATTACTCCTAATGGTGATGGCTTAAATGAAGAATTCAAATTTGGCTTCAATAGTATCAAAACATTCGAGTGTGCGATCTATAACCGTTGGGGAAATGAAGTGTATCGCTGGAGCGATTTGACCAAAGGTTGGAATGGAAAAAACAAAGGTGGACAAGATGAACCTGAAGGAACGTATTATTATGTGATCAAAGCAGAAGGCTTTGATGGCACTGTTTACGATCTAGATGGTCACTTGACGATTCTTCGATAAAAAGAAAAGGATACAAATTAAAAAAGGCTGATTCTTCTTTGAATCAGCCTTTTTTTTGATCGTATAGGAGTATTAAAAACGACTCGCTTCTTCGGTTTTAGAAGAAGCGGAAACCATTTTGTTGATCATATTGATTTCCGCTTCGGTTAAGTAACGCCATTTTCCGGGTGCTATTCCATCGAGCGTAACATTCATGATCCTAACCCGCTTTAGGCGCATTACCTCATACCCTAAATATTCGCACATCCGACGAATTTGGCGATTGAGTCCTTGAGTAAGTACAATCCGAAATTCATTTTTACCGATAGCGTGAACCTTGCATTTTTTTGTAACGGTATCCAAAATAGGAACTCCCGACCCCATGCGCTGAATAAAATCTGGCGTTACGGGCTTGTTCACTTTCACAATGTATTCCTTTTCGTGATTGTTGCCCGCGCGCAGTATTTTATTGACAATATCGCCGTCGTTGGTAAGAAAGATCAATCCTTCTGAAGGCTTATCTAATCGTCCAATTGGAAATATACGTTTGGGGTGTTTGATGAAGCTGATAATATTGCCCTGTACGGTTTCATCCGTTACACATACAATGCCCACTGGTTTGTGAAAAGCTATATAAAGTGGGAGTTCTTTCGATTTTACTGGTTGGCCATCTACGGTTACTAAATCACCGTCCATTACTCTAACTCCCAACCCTGCTGGATGACCGTTGACTTCTATTCGACCACTTTCAATCCACTTATCGGCCTCGCGCCGAGAACAGATGCCTGTGTCGCTGAGGTACTTATTGAGGCGAATGCCCGGTGCGGTGCTTTCCATTAAGCAAAAATACACCGAGTTTGACAGCGTTTACGATTTAATATCGGAAATTTTGTCTTGTCTTTAATGAGGTTGATGTCAAAATGTCATTATTTGTGCATTGGCAAAACAATTGACTACTGGCCATCAAGTTCAAAAAAACAATTTAAAAATTACAACACATGTATCTTACAAAATCACACCCCCGTTCTCTCGCTCATTTCTTTTTAGATGATGCTTTTGCTCGCGACTTTTTTGTTCCAGGCACTCGCCATCAACGATCATTTGTTCCTTCAGCAAATATTTTGGAGGAAGAAAATGGTTTTCGAATTGAATTGGCTGCTCCGGGTTTCGATAAGAAATCGTTTCAGTTGAAGATAGAAAACAAGCAGTTGATCATCGCGGTAGAAAAGCAAAAGCAAAGCGAAGAAAAATCTTCAAAGTACACGCACAAGGAGTTTCATTTGAATAGCTTCAAACGCAGTTTCTCTTTACCAGATTCTATCGAAGAAGCAGCTATCGAAGCCAATTATGAAAATGGAATCTTGAGTGTACTTCTACCAAAGAAAAAAGAAGAAAGCACTCCATCGATGAAAACAATTGAGGTTAAGTAAAAAGAAGGTTTTTGGTTTTTAGGTTTATTGGTTAAGGTTAGAAAAGGAAGAGGCCGATCGTTTGATCGGCCTCTTTTTATGAATAAGATTTTGTGGTTTATTTATCCAAAAAGTCTAACTGTGTGCGAATAAATTGAAGCTTGTCTGTTCGTTTTAAATAAAAAGGAATGCTTGTCGTCGCAGAGGCCTTTGGTGTTAGCTGCTCTGTTAGTTCAATAAAATTTGCATCTTTATAGAGTCCCATGATCAATGCAGGTATGGTTCCTGTTGTCTTGATTTCTTTTTTCTCCGCCTTCACTTCAGTGTTGTTTTTTTGAGCAAATACGTATTGACCGAAAGGAGTCCATTGATTATTTCTGCTCGTTTCATATGTGGCATCAATGCTTTCTGCACAGTTCAGAATGCTGATCGATCTAAAACTTTTCGTTCCAGATTCTAGCATTTTCAGGGCGACAGGAATGGATTCTCCAGATACTAATAAGTAAGTGCTCTGCGTTTCAATGCCCATTTCTTTTTTAATGCGAGCTTGCGCCGAGGTGAGCAGTTCTTCCATAAATTCAGGTGTTAACTGCGCAGCCGACTGTAGATAGCTCTTTCCAAAACCATAAGAACCGGGAAGCGATATGCGAAGCACTGCTTTATTGCGAGCACAAAGCATTTGAACTAAAGGCTCCATTTGTATATCAGTAAGCTCACTTCGCGAGTCTCCTAAAATAAGGACTAATGGAGAAAAGTTGGTTTTTTTAGGAGTGTTGAGTACCGCCTTTACTTCTGTACCATCACTCACAGTAAAATCAAATGGAAGTGTTTTGGTAATAAGTTCACGACCGAATTTGGCTTCTGCCACTACAAAAGGATCTGCTATTGAAGTGTTTCCCAAATTGACGATAGCGAAAGAAGGCGTCCCAAATGGACTTGTTTTTTTGATGGCAAAGGTGAGCTCCAGGTCATCGCAATTTTCCAAAATAAATGAAGATTGTGCCAAGGGCCCTATCCGTTCAATCAAAGTTTTCATACCCGGATTTAATCCTACATAATTGATGTTGCGATCGAGAAGGTAGCTGCACCAAAGTGGATTGCCGCGTGTTGGAGAAAACTCAACATCGAGTACATCGGCTAGCGGATTGGCATAAACCGTTTCTATTTCTTTTCCAGAGAAAGGATCGAGTAGAACCAATGCAAAATAGTTACGATTCACATTGGACAAGGCGTATAAACCACTTTCATCAGGTCCAAATCGCAAGGGAATAACTTGCTCTCCTTTTTGAGGTGTGTAACCAGGTTCTAGGCTACCACCGGAAGCATTGGATGCTAGCAGTTCCATTCCACCGTTAAATTGTGAAATGCCCACACGTTTGCCTGTGCTTAAGTCAATGGTCAAGTTAGATAAGTTGCCGGGATTTCCGAGTACTACCTGGGTAGTTTGATTGGTTTCATCGTATACATATAAATCATAAAATGAAGTGGAGATATTTTTCTGGGCGAAGGCAACTCTTGCTGGTGTTGATTTTTTTACCTCGGTAATGCGAGCATCTAAGCCGTCGGTAGAAAGGAGTTTCGGCATTTGTGGTTCCTTCACATCACCTCGGTACACTTCATAGGTTCCATCATCTGAAAGATCCGCTTCGAAAACGAAGGAAGTGTT
>Ga0315908_10001677_pt1 | contig 16541 bp, 9 predicted proteins | sample LakEriMetagenome_12_FD_203520 | JGI IMG/M metagenome (GOLD analysis project Ga0315908, IMG submission 203520) | Freshwater fungal communities from buoy surface, Lake Erie, Ohio, United States - Buoy 4 MA124 | ecosystem: Environmental > Aquatic > Freshwater > Lake > Lake biofilm | place: USA... | reverse complement strand
TAATATTTTAATTTGATAAATTTATTTTAATTTAATTTAATAGAAAAGTATAAAAATTAATTAGATTTTGTTGTGAATATATTTGTTAAAAAAAATGTAAGCAAAAATTTTCTACATTGATAAATTTTTTTTATTTAAAATAATATTTATTTTGACAGGAGTTATTCCTTATTTATAAAAAATCAAGAAGATTCATTATTTTAATGATCAAATGTAATATATTCCTAATTTTTATAAAATTTTACGAAATTATTTGGTTTTGGTGATGGAGAAGTAGGCTTTGTCCAGTTGAGTTGTGGTTTCGCCTCATTGGTTGTTGGATAGGTTGAGTTTGCTTAGTTTATCAATAGTTTTTCGATATGAGTTTTTGATCCTATCCATGGGTGAAGAATGTTGAGGGGTGGTGGTGTTGAGAATTTTTATAAAATTAAAATAATAATTTTTATTTTTTAAAATAAGTGAATATTTTAATAACTTTAAAAAATTTTCTTATAAATTAATATTTTTATAAAATAAGTAGACAGGAAAATTTTTATCATAAATGATTATTTAGAATTTAGATAAATTAAATGATTATGAATTTCAAAATTTAATAGTATTTTTAATATTCCTGATTTAATTAATTTATAATAAAATTAAATAAAATAAAAAAAATAATTAAATAAAAATTAAAATATAAAATAATATTAAATGAATTTTTGGAATTTAATAATACTATTTTTAGCCTTTGTAAAAATTTAAACTGAAACTAAAAAAGCATTTAACGAAAATAAACATACAATAAAAATAGATGGAAGCATCGAAAACGGATATTATTTTATAACATTATATATAGGAACTCCACCTCAGCCACAATCTTTAATAATTGACACAGGAAGTCATTTAACAGCTTTCCCTTGCTCAAACTGCCAAGATTGTGGAGAACATTAATATAAAAACTATAATGTTTCAGACTCTAAAACCTTAGAACTTGTAAGATGCAACAGTAAACATTAAAACTTTAAATGCAGCTCTTGTGATAATTAAGATAGATGTACTTATAGTATATCATATACTGAAGGAAGCACATTAAAAGGAATTTATTATAAAGAGAAAGCTATATTTAGCGATCTTCTAGATTAAATATAACTTAAAAAAAATGCTTTTAGTAACTTTTCGCTTTCAGATTAATTTTTAGAAAATTATATTAATAAAAACCAAATTCCTTTTTTTTTTGGTTGCACTACTTAAGAAACTAACTTATTTACAAATCAATTCGCAAACGGTATTCTAGGATTAGGAAGTCAATCTAATAATTTCTTTTAATAGCCAAATATTGTAGATTATGAATTTATTGAATAGACTCATTAATAAGATGAAAAATTATAATTTAGCTTATGTTTAGGTTTTAAAACAGGTTATTTAACAATAGGAGGTTCAAATCATTAAAAATATATTAATGAAAAAAACTTGATTTTAAACTATAAATCAGATTAAGGATAATATAATGTTCAGCTAGAATATATTCAAATAAATTCTTAATATATTTAAGGTTTTAATGATGTTATCATTGATAGTGGAACTACAATTAACTATTTTTCAGACGAACAATACAATCTTATACATCAATATTTTTAAGATTATTGTGCTTTAGATAAAAAATGCATTTCTGAATCTAGTATTTTCCCATGCTTTGAAGTAAATCCATCCAAATTGCAAGAATTTTATAAATCTCTTCCTGTCATTTAATTTCATTTTTAAAATGATTAAGTTTTTATGCTTACTCCTATAAACTACATATATTATAAAAAAAGTAAACAAGCCTATTATGAAAATAAATTCAATTATAATAGTTCTATGCTAAATGAATAGAATAATAACATTTATTGTATTTCTATCAATTCTTATTAAGGATCAAGAACTATTCTTGGAGCTGCATTTATGAGAAATCATGAATTCAAATTCGATAAACAATAAAAATAAATTGAAATTCGATAAGCTATTTGTAACAAATATGATGATACTAACATTATCGAAGATTTTATGAAAGAAATAGTTAGACCTAATTTTAATTAAGCAATCTAAAATTAAAAGTAATAGAAAGATTTGGATGAAAATATAGACCTTGCATAGTATTATTATGATATTTAAGAAATTCTTACAGGTAATTTATTTTATTTTTACTTTGATAAGATATTGTTTAAATTAAAACTGATAATAGTTTAAATAAAACTCATATAATTAAATAATTACAGAATACTTAAATTGAAAATTTAAAATAATTTAAATAATAAATTTTATATTTAAATATCATTATTATTGCCTTAACTCTTTTACTTATATATTATTGTTGTTAGTATTATATTTAAAAAAATTAATTAAAAAATGATAATAAAAAAAATATTAAACAATAAATATAAATGACTGATTAAATTTTGACAATTGATAGTAAAATTGATAATGAAAATGATAATTCTTTATTTATTAAAAATTGAAATAAAAAATGATTTTATTTATCAAATAAAATTTTTAATATAAAAATTAATATAAATGAGAATAATAAATAAAATTCTAATAAATTTTTTTAAATAATTATGTAAAAATCAAAAAATTATTAATGATTCTAATTGTTTTAATTTTTATTCTAAATAAATATCTAATTAATTATCTGTTTAAAATATGTCTTTAAAGTACTAAATATTCTTTTTTAACTATATATTTAAATTTTTATTTATTTCAGAATTTTAATCAAATGTTGATAAGTTTAATATTATTGCAATAATTAAATTTATTATAAATTAATTTATTTGGCTTATATAAAATTAATCAAATGTAATAAATTAATTATTTTTATCATTTAAAATGAAATTATTTATTAAATTTATATTTTTATTAGACTTTAATTTACTTTAAAGGAATTAATTAATAATCTTTTATTTTTATTATCCATCATTTTAATTTTAATATTTATATGTTTATAAAACTTTGCTTGTTTTTATATTTATATCTTTTATTTTAGATATCAAATAAAAAAATTGTTGATCATCTATTGCTAAATTTATTTGAGTTTTTTTATAAAAATTTATTAAAATATCATATTGTTAATAAATTAAAATTTTATTAACATATTAATTTATCTTATTTTCAAGTATATTTAAATGATTATTTATATTTTAAAAACAATTTTAATGTTAATTATTATGATAATTGCTGCTAATAGTATTAAAATTACTAATATTTATTTAAGAAATTTAATGGAGACAAATTATAACTTCTAATTATTTCTCAATAAGAATTTATATATTATGCAATTAAAAGAATGAGTCTTATTAAATTTGAGATTATTCAATTATAAATTTATTAAGATAAATTAGATCTTTACTATTTTAAATGTCGACTTATTATTAAATATAATAAAAGGATTTTTCTATGAAATTTATATCAAATTATTATTTTTCACATTCTGTAACTAATTTTATTATATTTTATATCCATTCTATTACTATTTTATTCAATTCACTTATTCCTTTTTAATATTCATTATTTTCAAAAAACTAAAATAAAAACGAATGAATTATTTCTAAATATTTATATAATTCAATTATTTCAATATTATTAAAAACATCATAAATTTAAACATTTTGATTATTATTGTGAATTATCTATATAGTATTTTGTATTTTTGATATGTCTAAAAGATTTTAAGAATCATTTAAAACAAAATCTATAATTTATTTATATTATTTTTTCTAATTATTTTAAATTAATTTTATTAAGTCATCTTTTTCTTTATGACTAAATTTTAATATTTATAAATTATTAAGATAATCTTAAAATTTCTGAATAAAAAATCTGAATTAATTTATTTAATTAAATTCTTGGATAGTTTTAACAATTACACTAAAAATTTTTTCAAAGTAAAAATCAATTGTAATAAATAAATAATCACAGAAAATTTAAGTTATCAATTTTATATTTTATTATCCAAATATTTTAAATAAATTAATTTATTATTAATCTAATTAAACAAAAATCAATTAATAGATTTAATCATAATTATTATTTTAAATAGATTTTATTTGATCTTATAATTATTATTAATCATTTTTGTTGTTTTCATTATATAAATTTATTAACAATTATTCAATATTTAATAATTTACAAATTTTTTAAAGAATCAAAAATTAATTATCTTAACTAATTTCATTTTTATTTTGTACATTTTTATTATCAATTAGTTTATAAAAATTCTTTATATTAGATTCTATAAATTAATTTAAATATTTAATTAAGTTATCAGCTTACTCTTTTCTTGAATCAAATATAGATATATTTTAAAACATTTTTATGACATTTAAATTTTCTTTAATTTTTTTATATAATATAACTAAATTAGAATTATTATTTATTTAAGTTTTAAAACTTTCAATGATTTCTTGGAATTAGAATATTTATTAAAAAAATTAAATGCATTCATTAGTCCTATTTTATAAAATATTTAATTATTCTATTTCTATAAAAGCTTCTTCTTCTAATTTAATATTCCTCATAAATATTATTTGATCGTTTATTTCTCCTAAATTAGATATTTAAATTAATCTTTCTTTTTCTAAAACTTAATTAAGATTATCATAATGTTATTATTATTTTTATATTTCTTTTATTTCTTTTGTTATATCTCTTTCTATGTTATTTTATATTATTTATAAACTTGATTAATATTAATCTATTTATTTACTAGAATATTTATAATTTTGTTTTTCAATTTATTCATTTAACCATTATACAACATTAAAATCTTAATTTTATAATTAGCTTTCTAAATAATCCATTTATATTTTTTATTATTATTTTATTAATTATATTTTTATATTCATTTATTTTAATATTTAATAATATAAAGATAAATAATTATGAGTAATAAATATAGACCATTTTTAAGCTTTTATAGAAATTTTTAAAAGACTTTTGAAAAATATATGACTTAATCATTTTATATATTTAATAATACCTTAATCTATATCAGGCCTTTAATTCATACATCCTTATTAAAACTGCTGATTAAATTTAATTTCAAATTATATTTTTCGAATAAATTTAATATAATATATATAATATTAATATATAATTCTAATCCGCTTCTATATAATATCTCTTCTTTAAAATTAGCCTGTAAAAATTTATATATTAAAGGTTTTTCTATATTAGAATAAAAGAAGATTTATATTTTTTTAATTATTTAATAATCAAAATTTTTTTATTTCTAAAATTAATCAGTTAAATATTTTTTTTATCTTAATTTATTATAAATTTATTTTAATTATATTTTTATTTGTAACAAATTATGCTTTTTATATATGTTTTTTTTTAATAAAATATTTTATGTAATATCTTAAAATACATCTTTTTAATTATTTTAATTTATTTTATAAAATAAAATTCATTTCTGATTGTTTTTAAACTAAAGTCATTATTTTTATAATATTTTCAACTTTTTTTATCTATGAATTTTACCGAATTTCATGATTTTAAAAATTTTTACATTTATTATTTCATATATTTCAAATGTTTTTATATAAAAATTTATAGATTAAATAATTTCATAATTTTTAGAAGAAATAATTAAAATAATATTTAAAAAATTAATTTATAAGAAAAATTTAATGAGACAATTTTCTTTTATCAATCTATATTATTTATCAATTAGCATTTTAAATCTGAAATATATTTTTAAATGTCCACCAATAAAAAAGTTCTGAAATTAAAAATGTTTAAAAAGTTATGAAAATAAGCTTATATATAAGAATTCTTTTAATAATAAAGAATTTTAATCCTAACTAAAAAATTTTAGTTAAAATAAATAATTTTAGAAATATTAAAATAATTATAATATATTAGAAATTTTTATTTTTTTCTGAAAATTAAATATTTAAAATTCAATTATATTTTTTTTATTTATATAATTTATTAGTTAATATTTAAATATAAATGAACATCACATAAAGAGTCTTAATTTGCTCTTAACTGTTTTTCTACAAAATGGACATTCTTTATTGATGAAGTTTTCAGCACAATCTTCACAAAAAATATGACCACAATCAACTAATGCATGAGTTTTTAATTTATCCAAACAAATTAACATAATTTTTCTGATTAATCATCTTCTTCTTTCTTTTTTTTGATAATTGATTAATTCATAGCATTATTATTAATATTATTTTAAACATTATTAATATTATTAGAGTCTATTAATTTATTATTGTTGCCTTCAGCTTTATTAATACATTCTAATATTTAATTATTATCTCCTATCACTTCATTATTATTATCTTATATAGTATTATTGTCTCCTATTATTAAGTTATTTTATCCTTATATTTTTATTATTCTTACCTTCAATTTTATTATTATCTTCTTAAATATTAAATTAATCCTTTTTAATTTAAGAATAGTTTTATAATATTTGATTGGATTTATTGTTGATGTTTGGTATAATAATTATATCTTATTCTATTTTCTAATTTAATTCCCATATCTTTATTGTCTTATCATTACTACCTGATACTATCCATTTACTATTTGGGGAATAATTAACACTTGATACATAATCCTAATGACCTTCTAGAGTTTAAATCAATTTATAATCCATTTTATTATGTTTTTTTAATTGATTATTATTTTAATATAAAATAAAATATTTAATAAATTTATATTTATTATTCACCATCTTTATTTATTATTATTGCAAAAATTAAAAAATTTTTTAAAATAGTTATGCTATAAATTTCATAAAAAAATATTTTATTAAATTGAATATGCTATATTGTAAACAAAAAATAAAAGTTTATATATTATATAAATTTAAAATCAATGCTTTTTAATTAAATAAATTATATAATTAATTATTTTGAAAATTATTTTAAAAAAATATAAGTGATTTCTAAAAATTAAGAATAAAAAAAATTAATATTATTATTATTTTTTTTATGATTTTTTATAAGCAAATAGAATATAAATCTCAATATTATTCATATATTTTGTATTAAAATTATAAAATGAATGTATTAAAACTATAAATCTTCTTTATCTTTTTATAAATTTAATTTAATAATTTGAAGAATAATATTTAAAATGTTATTATAATCTATTTTTTATCTTAAAAAATTTATTATATTTATTTAAAAAACTAATTAAAATTCATTTAGTTTTTTCATCATTATCTAGTCTTTTATATTAAAAATTATATGGAGAGTACATTTTACTTTTATCTTTTTTTAAATTTTTTTCATAAGAATGCCATTTCATATAAAATAATTGAGAAGATGATTTGTTAAGATCTACTATAGCAAAAATACTGTTAAATAATAAAATAATAAAATTATTTAAAATTAATAAATTATTTTTACATGGCGATAATTTCTGTTAATAAGAAAATTAGTTAAATTATTAATAAAGAGTTTTCTAAAGGAATAATTTGTCCAAAAAGCATCATTACAAAAACCAAAACTAAATTTATTAAAGAAATCAAAAAAAAAGAAATCAGCTCAGGAAACCATTCTTTAATATTTCCATCACAACCATTTTAAATCCTAATTGACTCTAACATACTCCAAAATAATAAAAGAATTATTCTGACAATATTACCAATGCTATTTTAAAAAATAAGGAGCTTAAATTAACTAATATAGTTTTACTTTATAAATATTCAGTATTATCATTAAATAAATGAAAAGCGGAGAATAATATTGATTAAAATATAATAATTTTTATAAACTCAAATTACTATTCATATCTCTTAATATTTATTTATAAGGATATTGTTAAGCATATCTACATTAAGGATAAATAGGATGTTAAATAATTTCCTAATTCTCTAGATTTTCTTTATCTTGTTTTTAAATTTTCATAATAGTAATACTTATATAAAATATAATATAAAATATATAAAAATAATAAATAAATATAAACAAAGCTGTAGATAAATCTCTTATAAAAAGAATATATCATCAAATAAAAAATGTTCTAACATAACAGTATAATCCAAGGCGGATATTTTCTAAGCTCATTCTGTTTCATTCTAGCTTTAAGTGGATTGTCTCGTCAAGAATCTTCAAGACAAGGCAACTTTTTCGGCATTTTCGGAATGTTATTAGCAACTTTAACTACAACCTTTCGTTAAGACTTTTCTTCAACAGACCTTGAGAAATTCCTAATGGCAGTTTCAATAGGTGGATTAATCGGATGTATAATGGCAATAAAAGTAAAAATGATAGATATGCCATAATTAGTAGCATTATTACATTCATTTGTAGGATTCGCTGCAACTATTTTAGGATTCAGCTCATATTTAAGAAATAGTTATTTAGGAATATGAGATAGTATGAACATTATAGAGACGAGTATATCTGTATTTATCGGTAGTATAACATTTACAGGGAGTGTTATAGCATATGGTAAATTATAAGGAATAATTACAAGTAAGGCTATAACTATTAAAATGAGACATGAGATAAATTTAGGATTGTTATTAATATGTCTGGGATTAACTGGATTGTTTTTATGGGAAGGATAAGTTTTATATTTGGAATGGATGAGTGGAGTGGCTGGAATATTAGGAATCCATATGGTCATAGCTATTGGAGGAGCTGATATGCCTGTCGTTGTTAGTATGTTAAATAGTTATAGTGGATGGGCTACTACTGCTAGTGGATTCATGTTAGATAATTATTGTCTTATTATTTCAGGAGCACTTATTGGAAGTAGTGGAGCTATTCTTAGTTATATCATGTGTAAGGCTATGAACAGGTCAATATTATCATATATTATCATCTTATTATTTCATTATATCACTATAATTATTAATTATTATTATATCATAATCATTATTTTCTAATCATATAATAATAATAATAATAATATTATAATAATGCGATAATAATATGGTAATTAAATGATAATTAAATGATAATTATATAATAATCGTGTATAAAATAACATGATAATAATATGATAATTATACGATATTAATTTTTAAATATAATATTAGATCATTTTTGAATGTTATCTTAGGTGGTTCTATAAATTAAAATGAGAACAATAACAATTACTAATAAATTGAAGATAAAGAAATGCAAGAAATAAATATAGCTGAAATGTCCTCTCTTCTAATGTAAAGCAAACACATAGTGATAGTTCCTGGTTATGGAATGGCAGCCAGTTAAGCATAACACAAATGTGGAGAACTTGCTAAAATCCTTATAAAGATGAATAAAAAGGTCGAATTCTGTATTCATCCAGTTGCAGGAAGAATGCCAGGACACATGAATGTACTTTTGGCTGAAGCCAATTTACCTTATACTATTGTCAAAGAAATGGATGAAATCAATCATCATTTTGATTAAGTTGATCTTAGTTTTGTTATTGGTAATATTTATTATAATTATTATATTTATATTTACAATTATTATAATTATTATATTTTATTTTTATATTTTTGTATTTTTATATATTTATATTATTATTATGATAAATAAATATTAAAACAATAATAATAATGATATATAATAAAACAATAAAAGGTGCAAATGATATCGTAAATCCAGATGCTTTAGATAACCCAAACAGCCCAATAAAAGGGATGCCAGTATGTGAAGTATGGAAAAGCAAGTAGGTTGTAGTAATAAAAAGAGGCAGAGGGACAGGATATGCAGACATTCAAAATCCCCTATTTTTTAAACAAAATACTAAAATGTTATTCGGTTCAGCTAACCCTAAACTCTCCGAATTAGTCTCCTCTCTAGAATCCTCTAAAGAAATATCAATTATTAAGCCATAATCTTGCCCAACTAGCTCTTCCTTATCTAAAAAATAACATAAATTAAGTAAAGAGCAAATAATTACTCTTCATAACAAATGTGTAATGAGTATTGGAATTATTAAGGAAACTGTAGAAGATGAGTATAGAGTTGCTTTGGTTCCTGAAACTTGTTAAAAATTATTAGAGATGGGATTTATAGTCAATGTAGAGGAAGGATGTGGAATAATGTCTGGATATAAAGATGAATAGTATAGAATGGCTGGATGTTAATTAATGGATGTTTATAATGTTTTCTCTAAAAGTTAAATTATTTGTAAGGTTAGAAGTTTATAGGCAGATTAGTTATAGTTAATTTCTTAGGATCAAATCATTATTAGTTAGGTTTATCCAGTTTAAAATGTTTATTTTATTAATTAGATTGTTAATCTTAATAAAAATGTTACACTTTTTGCACTCGATTGTGTGCCTAGAATAACCAGAGTATACTTACTATTTACATATTAATATCATTATCAGATTATCATTATCATATTATTATTATATTATCATATTATTATTATCATTTATCATAATATTATATATAAATTATAGGCCTAGAAACTAGACACTTTATCATCAATGAACAATATTAATGGTTATAGAGCAACTTTAGAAGCATTCGCAGCTCTTCCTAGATTTAGCAAACTGGTAGTATCAGCAGCAGGTAAGATAGAGCCAGCAAAGGTAATAAAATAATAAAAATAATAAATAATAATAAATAACAATAATATATGTAATAAATAACATAACATATAATATATGATATATAATAATAAATGATGTATTAATAGGTATTTGTGATAGGAGCAGGAGTAGCAGGACTATGTGCTTTAGGAGTAGCCAAGAATCTAGGAGCAGTAGTTCGTGCATTTGACAGCAGAGAAGTAGTAAAAGAGTAAATTGAAAGTATGGGCGGAGAGTTTATCAGCATGGATTATCATGAGGATGGAGAGGGGTAGGGAGGATATGGTAAAAAGATGACTGATTAGTATTATTTAGCTTAGAGGACAATGATCCTTAATCAGGCTAAGTATTCCTTAAATATTTCTAAACTTTATCATTTTATATACATATATCATTTATCATATATTATCATTTAGGGAAGTTGATATCATAATTACTACAGCTCTCATTCCTGGACAACCTGCTCCTAAACTCATATATGAAGAAGCTGTACGCGCAATGAAACCTGGCTCAGTCATAGTAGATCTAGCTGCTGAAAATGTATTATTATTAATTATAACAATAAAAATAACTATTTAAAATAACATTAGTAACTATAATACTAATAATAATGAGTATAATGATAACATTAATAATAATATTAGTAATTATAAGAATAATAATAATAATAATAAAAATATAAATAGGGAGGTAACTGTGTACTAACAGAAAAAGGTAAAGAGATAATTGATTAGTAATCAGGTGTTCGTATCCTTGGTTATACAAACTACACATCTCGAATGGCTTAACAATCTTCTGAATTATGGTCAAACAATCTTTTCCACTTAATAGGAGAATTATGCAACACTCCTTAAAAACCTTCAAACACTGCTGCTAACTTTATGATCAATCTAGATGATGAAATTCAAAGGGCAATGTGTGTCATTAGAAATGGTAAGTTCATATATTAGCCTTATGTTCCCTAATAAGTTTAGATTAAAAAAAGTAGTCCTTAAACTTAATCTGATAAGAGTGATATTGAGGCTGATGATCAGCTTATTATTAAGATGAATCTAGATTAAAGGCCATAATTTTTCTAATAACATTATTCTCTTAGAGCTTTTATCTAGGTATTTATCTATGTACTTATTATGCTGTTTGGATAAACTCTTGTTTCCTGTTTTGCTGATGATCTTTTTGTTATTAAAATTGGTAATTAACATATTAATGTATAATATCATTAATATATTACATTCAATATATATTTTATATTAATATCATAATATAATTTATATTGATATCATAATTTATTTATATTAATATCATTAATATCAATAAAAATAAATTGATATTTAATTAATAATAATAAAAAATATGATTATAATAAAATCATAAAAAATATGAATATAATTTAATTTATTAAATTTTAAAGGAGTTTTCGTGCTTAGTATTTTTAGTGGTTATTTGTTGGTATGGAGTGTAACTGCTTCTCTACATACTCCTTTGATGGCTGTTACTAATGCCATATCTGGAATAATTATGATTGGATGCATTATTAGTATGAATTAAGAAGATAAATATATTATTCATAATTAGACTCCTTATTTTGTAAAACACTCTATACTTTCTTTTATAGGATTAATTTTTGCAAGTATTAACGTCTTTGGAGGATTCTTAGTCACTCATAGAATGTTGGATATGTTTAAAAAGTGATAAGATTCAATTTTTTCTATATTATTTATGTTTTTTATTTATTAGTATTAGTTTTTATATTTTATATTTTTATTTTTAACTATTAGATATTAATATTTATTTTTTAAATTACTATGTTTCAAGAATAAAACCAATTATTTATTAAATTTAATTAAATTTAAAATTTAAAAAATAATTTTATTATTAAAGAAAATGAAATTTAAAATAGTTTATATTAAAATTAAAATTGAAAAAATAATGTATGAATCACAAAATAATTAAAAAATATTAGAAATTAAAAATTAAATAATTTTATCAAATTCAATCAAGATGATTACAAAGATTATACAATTATAAGTAGTCAAAATTGAACAATTAATAAAAATATAAATTTTAATAAAAAATTATTGTTTTTGATGAATAAAGATATGAATTCTTAACATAAAAAAATATTTTTACATAAAAAGATATATAAATGTAATAGTTTTGACGATAATTAAATATTACTAATTAAATTAAAGTAAAAAAATTAAAATTAACCAATAAATAAATAAGAGGATAATCAAAGTTTAAATTAAAGTAAAATAAAAAGTTTAAAAATAAAATAGTTTATTCAATAATATAATGAATAAAATATTTTCTAAAATTATAATTTATGAAGAAAGTCTGTTGAATTAGATTTTCTTGATAAAAATAGTAAAATAAACAGATTTATTAATTTATATCCTAAAATAATTTAATTCAATATTTAACAAATAAAAAAACAAATAATTTAATCTAATAAAAAGAAAAAAAATATAAATTAAAAAAATAATTAGTAATAGCCATTAGTAAATTAAAATTTTTAATTAGAATAAAATAAAGTCAATTAATAAATTTAATAATTACCTGATATCCAAAATTTTGTTTAAATTTCAGAAGATTCATCTGATAATATCTACAGCAGAACCATAATCACTAGCAATAATGCGAAAAAATCTACTTATTCTTAATAAATAAAGAAAAAAACGATTGATGAAATTTTATTATAAAAAAAACAAATAAAATAATAAAATTATAAAAATATTTATATTAGAAATTTAGATTATAATAATAAATCAATTAAAAAAATATTAGACTTATTGAATATTACAAATTTATAAAAATAAAAAGAAAAATATAAGATTTAGCATTAGTTTTTATAAATTGATCATCAATCGCTCAATAATGTAAATATTTATATATTTAAATAGAATTTAAGTAAAAAAGACTGAAATAATTAGAAAACTATTAATAAATAATAGATAAATAAATACTAAATACTTTAGAAAGTCTTGGGCAGAGTTAAAATAAATAAATAAAAATAGACAAGAAAAGATTACAAAAAACTACTTAAAAGACTACTGATAATGCTAACACTCTTATAAATTAATCTGATTTATCTTAACTAGTATCCACTCAATAAAAAACATTAAATAAATAACAAACTTTATACTAATAGTATTCTAGCTAAATAAATAGTAAAAGGAAACTTTTTTCTTCATAATCTAAATTTAGAAATTATCAGGTCAATTAAGTAAATTTTATTTAATAAACTGAATCTGATGAAAATACAATTAATTTATAACCAAAAACTCATAACTAAAAGAAAAATAAATAAAACAATATTTTAAAAGATTTTATTACATAAAATAATAAAGGTTTAAAATTATAAAAGTTATTGTAAAAATAAACTCATATTAAGCAAGAAAAAAAATGATAATTGTAAATAATATTGTTTACGATGTATAAATAATAATTTCATTTAGAATCTATACATAATATTTAATTCAAAATTTATATATATAGTTATAGTAGTAATTAAAATGTATAATTATATAAAAAAAATTTTCATAAATTAATGCTTCTACTTCTATGGTTTTATGAGTTTATGTTTTATTGTAAAGGCTAGCTTTAAAAAGATTAATTTAAAGGCTGTTGAACATCTGATAGCTAATAAAAACAATCGCTTAAATCATAACTCTAATATCGAATCATTTACTTATAATTATTTTTGGTCAGGGAATCAAGATAAAAAGTCAATAAGACTAGACTAATAAATTGAAAAGACTGTAATATCAAAATCCCGTAAATCACAATCCTTATATTTATGTTATAATTTATAGTTTATTGGTTTAATTGTTAGTTTAATAATCCATAAATAGACAATACAAATCCTATTAAAAACATTAGAATTATCATTATTTTATAAATTTTAACCCGATTCATCTTATTTCTTATTGAAATTCCCATAATATTCATTATAATTGTTAGACTTATATAAATTATAAACATTTCCATATTTGATTTTAAGAATTGCAAATACATAACAATTCCTAATAGAAATAGTCCACTAGCACCCGATATAAGATTGAAAAATATCAATGTTTTAAATGAACATTGTTAGTTATCTTCTTTCATATTAATTATAATTTGATAACACTTTTGAAGATTTTAACATTATAAATTATATGATAACTTTCTTGTGCTTTATTTAACCAATTAATAAACAATTTTTTTATTGTTTTTAATAAAAAATAAAAAGAAATAAATATATATGAATAATTTAATTAAATATTCAAATTAATCAAATAATATTTTAACCATACTTATTTTAAACATAAGCTCTTTTTTCATTTGTTTTATTTTTGATTTATTCTTCCTAATTCAATAAATCTTCCTACATTCTTTTATAATCATTATCTAATTTCTATTCTCTCTTCTAGTCATTCAATATCTTAGAATAACATCTAGCAAGGAAAATACATAACAATTACAAACCTTAAACACTTAAAGCTCCATAAAGGACAGGCTTAATATTATCTGTGATTTCTTATTTATATTTTTGTTATTCTTCTGGCTTGAACTATTAAAGGGCCAAATTAACAAGAGAATCAATATTAATGATTCCGAATATTGTAATAATAAAACCTATTAGGAATACTATTATTAGGGAAGCATAATAACATTTGGCTAGACTTGCTCTGGATTTAATACCGAATCCGAAGAATGAAATTAGGATTACTATAATTCCATATATTAGAAAGTTATAAATGGTTATGTTGAATTATTTTGTTTCAATTCTGAGGTAAATTGAGAATGAGACTACTAATAGACCTGATATTAATAGAATTATGTTCAGAATTATCAATGAATAGAAAGATAAGTATTTGCTAATATTACTCATTTTATTATATATTATTAATTAAATATATTTAATATTCTTATCGACATTTATCTTATTATTAATTAAATATAATGTGCCTTATAAATTTATAATAAATATTTTAAATTAATTGATAAAATTATAATTCAAAAAATTAAAATTGGAAAAATATTTATCTTAAAAAATTTTTAAAAAATCCATAAGATATATCATTTTTCGTTATTATAATTAAAAATTTAATTAATATATCATTATAGAGGCTGAAAAATAAAAGAATGGTATTTACATTTTGAATATTAAAATTTATTAGATATGGAAATTTTGATATGTGCAGTTAAAAATTATGGATTTTCAATATTAATTTATTAAAATTAAAAAGAAAAAATTTAAAAATATGAATAAAATTAATATTATGATTAAAATAAAATAAAATAATAAAATATAAATAAATTAAATAATAGGGATTAAATATAATTTATATTTATTTGAATAAAAATAATATAAATAATTTTTATTTTTTATTTCTATATAAAATTACTAATCAATTAATGTTTATAAAAATAAGATAATTATTTAAAAATTTAAGAAAAAAAAAATATTGGATAATTAGATAAAAATATAAAATATGATTAAAATATAATGTTAAATTTAAAAGATCATTAAAATTTATCAATTAAAGATAAAAATTATTTGTCTTTTCTTAATTCTTCAGATGCAAACTGTAATGCATATCCATTTTATTTTACTGCCTCTAACACAATTTATTTGTCTTTTCTTAATTCTTCAGATGCAAACTCTAATGCATATCCTCTTGATTTAACTGCCTCTAACACAATTTATTTGTCTTTTCTTAATTCTTCAGATGCAAACTGTAATTCATATCCATTTTATTTTACTGCCTCTAACACAAATTATTTGTCTTTTCTTAATTCTTCAGATGCAAACTCTAATGCAGATCCATTTTATTTAACTGCCTCTAACACAAATTATTTGTCTTTTCTTAATTCTTCAGATGCATACTTTAATGCAGATCCTCTTGATTTAACTGCCTCTAACACAATTTATTTGTCTTTTCTTAATTCTTCAGATGCATACTCTAATGCAGATCCATTTTATTTAACTGCCTCTAACACAAATTATTTGTCTTTTCTTAATTCTTCAGATGCA
>Ga0315908_10001676_pt1 | contig 16542 bp, 19 predicted proteins | sample LakEriMetagenome_12_FD_203520 | JGI IMG/M metagenome (GOLD analysis project Ga0315908, IMG submission 203520) | Freshwater fungal communities from buoy surface, Lake Erie, Ohio, United States - Buoy 4 MA124 | ecosystem: Environmental > Aquatic > Freshwater > Lake > Lake biofilm | place: USA... | reverse complement strand
CCGTACATAGGATCATATCCTTTATCACCTAGCCATTTTTTTGCAGTGGAATCTACATCCAGACAGATGGCGTATTCATCAAGCCGTCTTTGTAGGCGGTTTAATTGAATGTCCACAATTTGGCTCATATTTTCGCGTGTTAAACGATGAAAAATCAATATATCATCCAAACGATTAAGAAATTCAGGGCGGAATGCATCGCGTACAGCATGCATGACTAAATCGCGTACTTTAGGTGTGATATCGGTTGAGGCATGCTCTGCTAAATAATCAGCGCCAAGGTTGGATGTCAAAATAATGACCGTATTACGAAAATCCACTTTACGTCCTTGACTATCAGTAAGGCGGCCTTCATCTAATACCTGAAGTAAAATGTTGAAAACATCTGGGTGTGCTTTTTCAATTTCATCAAATAAAATCACTTGATAAGGGCGACGACGTACAGCTTCTGTTAACTCACCGCCTTGTTCATATCCTACATATCCAGGAGGGGCACCAATTAGCCTAGCAACGGAGTGTTTTTCCATATATTCTGACATATCGATGCGAACCATGTTTGTTTCATCGTCAAATAAAAATTCTGCTAGCGCTTTGGTTAGCTCTGTTTTGCCGACACCTGTGGGACCTAAAAATAAGAACGAGCCCAGTGGTTGATTGGGATCTTGCAGTCCGGCTCTTGCGCGGCGAACAGCTTGACTGATAGTTGTAATCGCTTCTTCTTGCCCAATGACGCGTTGTTGCAGGTTGGTCTCCATAGACAGCAATTTTTCTCTTTCTCCTGTCAGTATTTTCTCAACAGGGATGCCGGTCCACCGTGCAACAATCGTTGCAATATCTTCAGGTGTTACTTCTTCTTGAAGTGATCTGTCATCTTGACTTTCTTCTAGGCCAGCAAGTTTTTTTTCAAGGTCAGGGATTAGTCCATAAAGGATTTGACCGGCACGAGATAAATCTCCACGTCGTTGTGCAACTTCTAATTCTTGGCGTAGATTATCAAGTTGTTCTTTTAATTTTTGAGCAGATAAGATGACGTCTTTTTCTTGGCGCCAAGTGTCCGTAAGTTCGCTTGAACGTGCTTCAAGTTCTATAAGATCCTGCTCTAATTTGCTAAGACGCTCTTTAGAGGCGGAGTCACTTTCTCTTTTTAAAGCTTCTCGTTCAATTTGCATTTGCATAATACGTCGATCAAGCTCATCTAATTCTTCAGGCTTTGAATCAATAGCCATGCGAACTCGGCTGGCCGCTTCATCCATTAAATCAATGGCTTTGTCGGGCAAAAATCGATCGCTAATATAACGATTTGATAATGTACAAGCAGCAACAATGGCGTTATCACTAATGCGAACACCGTGGTGAAGCTCGTATTTTTCTTTAATGCCCCGTAAGATTGAAATAGATTCTTCAAGGGAAGGTTCTTCAACCATAACGGGTTGAAATCTGCGGGCGAGAGCCGCGTCTTTTTCAATATGTTGGCGGTATTCGTCAAGCGTTGTCGCGCCTACGCAATGTAGCTCTCCACGTGCTAAGGCTGGTTTTAACATATTGGATGCATCCATTGACCCTTCAGCTTTGCCAGCGCCCACAAGGGTATGTAGTTCGTCAATAAATAAAACGATTTCACCATTGGCACTGGCAATTTCTTTTAGAACTGCTTTTAATCGTTCTTCAAACTCACCGCGATATTTAGCCCCAGCAATTAATGCGCCAAGATCTAGCGACATTAATCGAATATTTTTTAAATTTTCCGGCACATCTCCATTAATAATACGAATGGCTAGCCCTTCCACAACTGCAGTTTTTCCAACGCCTGGCTCACCGATGAGAACGGGATTATTTTTTGTACGGCGAGAAAGCACTTGAATGGTTCTGCGAATTTCTTCTTCTCGACCAATGACAGGATCAATTTTACCTGCACGGGCAATTTGAGTTAGGTCTTTGGCATATCTATTCAGGGCATCAAAAGAATCTTCGGCATTCTCAGAATCAGCTTTGCGACCTTTACGCATCTCAGTGATGGATTTTTGAATTTTGTTAGGTGTTGCACCTGCTTCAAGGCAAATTTTATGAGTGGGAGGCTGGTTAACAAGTGCCAACAAAAGCATTTCAACAGTCACATAGAGATCTTCTGCTTTTATGGATGCCTGCTCTGCAAATTCAAAAATTTTAGCAAGTTCTTGTGAAAGATAAACTTGGCCTGAACCACTGCCTGAAACTGTTGGAAGTTTGCTGAGCTCTGCCTCTGTTGCCAAAAGTAATTGGCGTGAGTTTGCTGAGGCTTGAGCCAGAATCCGTGATGCCAATCCTTCTGGATCATCAAGAATAATTTTTAAAAGATGAAAGGGGGTAAGTTGCTGATTCCCTTCGCGAAGGGCAAGCATTTGAGCTGATTGAATCATGCCTTGGGCACGCTTGGTATATTGTTCTTGATTCATAACAACCTCTTTTTATAAGACCTATTATGGAATGCTTGAAGTATACACCAATTGGCGGGTCTGTACAATTGATTGTGTAAATTCGCATATTTTATGCCGCTTTCTTATAGGGGTCTTGCAGATTAACCCCCAAAAGTGTTCGTTCTGGATTAAGTCTATGAAACTGATGCTATGTTTGCTCCAATAGGAACATTACGAAACCTTAAGTATAAATATAAGGTGGTTTTAGAAATCCCTAACTGTTCTGCTATTTTTTTCACCGGAATGCTCCCATCCTTGTAAAGAGCTTCTGCAATAGCGGCTTTTTCTATCGCTGATTGGGATATTCCTTTTGGTCTACCACCCTTTCGCCCGCGAGCTCGAGCTGATTTTAAACCTGCCTGTGTTCGCTCGCGAATTAATTCCCGCTCAAATTCTGCAAGAGAAGCAAAAATCCCAAAGATCAATCGGCCTTGGGCGGTAGTGGTATCAACCGGATCGTGTAAGCTGATTAACCCCACCTTTTTTTCAATTAACTTTGTGGTCAGATGGATTAAATGCGCTAGATTTCTACCAAGTCGATCCAATTTCCAAATAACTAATGTATCACCTTCTCGAAGGTTTCTCATAATTTCATCAAGAACGGGTCTTGCTGTTTTGGCACCGCTAGCAATTTCTTCATGGATTTGAATACAGCCAGCTTCTTTTAGGGCTTCCACTTGCATGGATAACAACTGCTCTCTGGTTGAAACACGGGCATATCCTATTTTCATGCAACTTTAGTCCATTTTACTTATAGAAAAATAATATTTTGTACCTAGATTAACTGAACCATTTTATCTTACCAGAAATAGATATAGAATCCTATCACAGATAACTGAACCAACAAGTCCAGCTAAACCTCCGTTTTTTTGTACTACAATAACTAATAGTTAATCAAAAACATATTGAGTACCATGCGCGCTGTTAATAAACAACTAACACTTTTATCAGAAGCCGACAAAGTCCTGGCTATCAGCTATTCAATGGATTAAAACTAAGGTTAAATCTAAGTAATCGGTACAAGAAATAGGTGGTTGCCCAGAAAACACAATCCCGGCTAAACTAGAGCAATACTTAACCATAAAAGATGAGAACAAAACCACTAGACTCAATCTACATCGGTATGAATACTGGATTTATCGTCGGCTCAGTGAAAATCTAAAAACCGGTGCAATTTATTTAAAAGATAGCCTTTAATACCCTTCACTTAGCCAAGAATTGGTATCATTAGAGAAAAAGGAAAAGATAATTCAACAGTTAAATATTCCTGCTTTAAGCAAGCCAATAACCCGCCAATTAGGTGATTTATTCATAGAGTTGCATCAACTTTGGAAAGTTTTTAACAAGAAATTATGCAGCGGTACACTACCGCATTTACTGTATGACACAAAAGATAAGATGTTGCATTTGCAGAAGACTAAAAGCAATAAAGACGAGCAAATTCAACATCGTTTTTATGAACAGTTACCATTTGCTGATATTATCGATGTTCTGCGGTTAGTCAATAAACGCTCCGAATTTTTATCATTATTTACACGAAAAGCTCTCTTATTTTTACATCATTTTTGGCTCGATTTTGGGGGGCATTACGCTATACTATCCCTAGTTTGGAAATGAGTTGCCTTAAGAGAGTCCCAAACTGGGGGAGTATATCACGTTGCGTGCTATCTCGCAAAATCTCTATTCCATATGCTGCTTTATATGCGTATCTAAAAAAAGAGATGCTGAACGCAGGGTTTGAAACACAATCAAATTATGGCTTATTATAGCAGACGATAAGGAGGTCAAAAAAAAATGACTCAAATCAAGATCGACGGAGTTCTGCCCGTTTATGAGTCAAAAAAGTTGATTAATTATATTATTTACCATTTAAGAAGGCATTATAATGAGTAAACTTCCCAGCACTCCGTTCAAGCCCTTGTACTTGACGATAGGATATATTACAAAAAAATGGACAATGCCAATTCAGAATTGAGGAGAAGTCATATCCCTTTTTTAATCAAATTTGAAGGCAGAATTTAAGAAATTATTTTTGAATTTAAATACTTAAAAATACAGAACCTTAAGTAAACTAAACAAGTAATAAAATGTTCACATAACCTAATTCAAAAAAGGCTGAGCAATCTCGGTATAAAAATTTATTATTATTCAACCTAGTAATCTTCAATAAAAATGTTTATGTTGATAGGCATAAACGAATGAGCCATACGTTGCACTAAAATTGTAATAACCAACAGGCTAAGTTGATAACACCATGAGGTATAACCTCTATGCTAAAGATGAACCGTAAAACCTTTTTCATCTCACTGAATGCTTAAATAGGATAAAGTTTTCTTAGATAGTTTGGAGGATATATGAGTCTTTTTCACACACTTCGTGTCATTTTTTTAAAAAGTATTGTTTGCTTTTTATTGCCAGGAATTTCCTGGGGTATGGAAGTAGAAAGTGATTTCATTAATAAAATTAACCCAAATAAAAACATAGAAAAAAAACAAGACATAATCCCGAGCAATAATAAGGCCTTCTATATCTTCTCTGTCGGACAAGGGAATGCGCAACTTGCTGTTTATAGTAACTTTTCCGTCCTTTATGATTGTGGCTCAAAATCAAGCTCTTCTTATAGCAAAGTCTATGATCTACATAGAGAAGAATATGAACTATTTTTGAAAAAGAAAGCAGAGAAGATAGATATTGGTGATATGGATTTTGGTAATGATTTGGAAATTAAAGAACAGTCCCCCGACAGAAAGAATAGTGGAAATAGCAAAAGTTCAGGAGAGTTTTCCGATAACACCAATACCCTTATTTCTAAAATTGAGCGAAAAGACCTGGGGACACAAATTTATCAAGTGTTGGATTCATTAAGTTCAAAAAAACTATTTGTATTTCTTTCTCATCCTGATGAAGACCATATTAATCTGCTTAGCTCATCTATTCCAAATAATTTTGATGTAGTTGCTTTTTTGTGTGGAGATTGGCTTGGAGAAGGTGCTCAAAACAAGGACAAGAGTAATTTATCTGACCCTGTTCAACAAATTCTCACCTATCTATTCAATCGAGATCAGGAGAAAACGTGGGTTGAACTCCCGTATTATTGGGGATATCAGAGAACCTGGAAAGATAACGATTCTTGGGGATTTGGAATGTTCCAATACAAAGATATTCTGAAAAAATTGACGATGGAAGCTAAGGAAAAATTCACCTACGGGATGAACAAAGCTCGACAGCAATACAACGACATTGTAACTAAATATCAACATAGTAAATCTGGGTTTAAATTTTTTCTGGATAAATTTGATACAATAAAAATAAATACTATTTATGACAATATGGCATCTTGTAAAAATAACGAAGATAAGTTGATTTGGTAAAATCTTATAAATCAAGTATATCAGAGAGATTTATTAATTGATTCTTTTAATAAAAATAATCTATCTGAAGTTAATTCAGTTATTTTTCAGACACTATATGAAGAAATTTATCCAAACAGTATTTGGAATAAAAATGTTTTTTTTAAAGGAGAATTAGTAAATTTATTAAAACAGCTAATTACCAAGGAAGAAGATTGGAAAAGATGGAATTTGTATAAAAGTTGGGATATAAAAGAGAGTCCAGAGCTAAATAATATCTTTATTTGGAATCTTAATCATCAATTTTCAGATGTTAATAGCCAATCTCCTATCATTTCATTCGTAATGCCAAATTTAGTAGAAGGTATGGATATGAGCTTTGTATGTACGGGAGATGCTGCTAATGAAACATTTGGGTTTACCAACTTTTATCCGCATGACAGTGCTTTTAAGGTTTTTAATGAAAGTAAGAAAAACAGTATATGTATACGATCAATAGTGGTTCCACATCATGGTTCTAGTAAAAATATTTCCAGACAAATGTTAGATTTTTTCCAACCCCATATTTTAATTTTTTCAGCTGGAATTGGCATGTATGAACATCCAGAAAAAAAGACCATTCTTGATTATTCTGAATTTTTGAAACAACAGAATTATACTGAAGACTTGTATAAAAATTTCAGTCTTCAAACAACTAATGGACTTATATTTTATGAAAAAGACGAAGGGGCTTTTTTATATAAAAACTCTAATATTCCCTTAAAGGTTTGTATGATTAGCACAAACCTTTTTGGTAACATTTTAGTAAATCAAGAAGGTTTTAAAGGACAATTTTCTGATATAGTAGAGTATCCACAGGGTTCAAGTGCTCTTTATAAAGTTTTTTTCAAAGAAAGAGCAGAGGGCAAGGAGGATTGCTCCCATGAAGAAGGAGAACTCATTTGTCAGAAAGAAGGGACTTTTTGGCTATTGAAAAGTATTAATAATAAAAAGAAAGGCGTAGAATTTATTCATTATCAAGCTCAAAAATTAGATTCTGAATTAGGAAAATAAATTCTACTAAAACAGTTGAGTGTTGTTAAAATTTAGGAGAGTATAAATGAAAGTTTTTATAATAGTTCTTTTTTCGTTTTTGTTGAATAGTTTCTCTTATGCAACTCGCCTTCACATATATGATGAAGAAGATATTAGCGTTGTTGCTAATAATGTTGCCGATTTTTGGGGTTCTCATAAAGAAATAGTCCCTATATTAGTTAAAGGCGATCTTAAAAGTGATGAATGGGGAGAAAGTTTTAAAAATCTTTCTCAAAGTTCAACGAGTCTTTTTAAAGAATTTAAAAAGGATAAAGTTCGTTTCAAAATGGATCTGACGCAGACTATAGAGTATGTAGTCGAAAATAAAATTCGTATAGAAGAACTCCTGGGGCAAAACGAAACTAAAAATTTTAAAAATGGGCTGTTGTTATTAAAAAGAGTGATTGATTATTCTTATCCGAGTTTACAAAATAAAGTCTCTTCTAAAGAGATAGTTGTACAATCCATTGGTTCTGAAAGTCAAAAATAAGTTAATTTTCTGAGAAAACCAGCTTAATAACAAAGCTGGTTAACTTCCTGGTTGGATGTATCAACAGTTAATTTATAATAGTTATCCATAAATAAGGAGAAAATGAGAGTTAACGCTTTTTTTAAAAAATTTTCTCATTTCTTATCTATTTTTCCTTACCCTATTTCTAGCCTTTTGTCTATTTATGCACCACAGCCCCAAACAAAGCCACTTGACGACTCCAAACCTCCTCATGCACCATTAACCGTTAAATTGAGTATTTTCTTCTTTAGAATCTATAGCAATTTCATAATAGGGGTCATTTGTCGAGTAGCCACCCCCTACAACCTCTCTATAATAAACAAAAGCCAGATGAAGAAGAACTGATTGCTGCTTTGCTATCTCAAGGAACAGGGGTAGGGATGCATAAAATGGCACAAACAAGTGATATTTCTTATGAGATCCTTAATACAACCTGCCATCAGTATATGCGCCTGGCAACGTTGGAGAAATCTCATGATTTAATTGCCAACAAGATCAAGAACTTAAGTATCTATCCTCATTATATTTTTGATCTCGATGATATCCTTTATGGCAGTACTGATGGCCAAAAATTCGAAGTCATTACTCCTACATAAATCACGGCGCTCACGCAAATATTTTGGCAAAGGGAGCGGCGTTGTTGCTTACACATTATTATCCAACCATGTTCCAATACAGACGAAACTCATTGGGGCGCACGAACATGAAAGCCATTTCGTATTCGATATCTGGTATGGCAATATCTCTACCATTAAGCCAACAGTTATTACAGGGGACATGCATAGTGTCAATAAAGTCAACTTTGCTCTTTTTTATTGTTTTTGTGGTGAATTCAGACCTAGGTTCACTAATCTTAAAAAAGAACTGGATAATATTCATGGTCGAAAGAAATATCATCTTATCAAAACTTTCTAGTCCAACCAGCTAACCAGTTAGATCGACAACTTATCCTTGATGAAAAAGATAATATCGACAGAGTGATTGCAACATTAGCCTTAAAAGAAATTAACCAAAGTACTCTCGTGCGAAAGCTTTGTTCCCTATCACCTCATAATAATACGCGTAAAGCCATCTTTGAGTTTAACAAGCTCATTCGCAGCATCTATACATTAAAATGTATCTTGAATCCAAAGATCTTATCCGATGTTCATCGTTCCCAAAACCGGCTTGAATCCTATCATACGTTGCGAGCTGTCATTGCAAAAGCTGGTGGAAGAAAAGCTTTGATAGGACGAAGTGATATTGACATTGAGATTAGCAATCAATGTGGTCGCCTTATCGCTGGAGCCATTATTTATTATAATGCTTCAATTCACTCATGTTTCCTTGATGCTGACTCCCATAGCCAGAAAAAGCTGAAAATCTTTAAGAAAACCTCACCTGTTGCCTGGAGACATATTAATTTCACAGGAAAATTTATCTTCTATGCCAACAAAAAACCAATTAACCTCCGTCATCTTATTGAATACATTGAGTTATAGACCATTACGTTTCCACCAAAATAATAACATCAGAAAAATTGGCGGTTTGTGCCTGGAATGCCTTTTAGCTTCATATAGGCAACCTATGGAAGAAAAGTACATAGTGCTTCCTTAAATCGGTTTTCTGTTCCATTGCTCTCCCAGATAAAGGGGCTGGCTAAAAAGGGGAAGGGATGCTATATTATTAATTAATTTATTAAAGTTCCAAGAGATTAACAGATGGAAAAAATAACCCCTAGGATTGACATCGCCTTCAAGAAAATCTTTGGGGTCGAAGAAAACAAAGATCTCTTGATTTCTCTAATTAATTCTATTGTCAGTGAGGAAGATCAGGTTGTTGATTTAACGCTTCTTAATCCCTATAACAACAAAAACTTTGCTAAAGATAAGCTCTCCATTCTAGACGTGAAGGCAAAAGGTGTTGATGGAAAACTGTTTAATATAGAAATCCAAATTACTGATGATGCTGACTACGATAAAAGAGCCCTCTATTACTGGGCAAAATTATATACGGAACAACTCCAGGCAGGAAGCGATTATGGGCAGCTTTCTAAGGCAATTGGGATCCATATTTTGAATTTCATATCGATTCCTCAGGCAGAAAAATACCATAATGTGTTCCACATCCACGAAAAAGACACAGGAGTCAGGTATTTTAGGGATCTGGAACTCCATACAATTGAGCTTAAAAAATTCTCACCTAATTCGCAAGAAGGTCTGGAGGAACTTGTCTCAAAGATCCGAGCGTCCATCGATATCTGGGCAGCATTCCTAACGCGGCATGAATTGTTGAACAAGGAATCTCTGCCTTCTCCTTTAAATAACCCTGAATTGAAAAAAGCTCTTGGTGTATTAGAGGTGATGAATTTTGGAGAAGAAGAACGTGATGCGTATGAAGAGCGGCTAAAATGGTTGCGAGTTGAAGCTAATACTTTAAAGAAATACGAAGAAAAAGGTAGAGCTGAGGGCGAGCAAATTGGCCTAGAAAAAGGCGAGCAAATTGGCCTAGAAAAAGGCGAGCAAATTGGCCTAGAAAAAGTAGCTCTCAATATGCTGCAAAAAGGGTTAAGTCCTTTGGATATTCATGAGTTGACTGGGCTTGACGAAAGGGTCATTGGTAGACTATACAAAACTATAATATCCCCTGTAAAATAGAACATTTTGCAGAGAGAGATTTACCCGACTTTGTTGTGTAAATAAAAAAGAGGAGACATCTAATGAATTGTGCGTCTCTTAACTAGGGCTGACAAGAGAATTTAATCATATCAGCTAAGTTTTTCTTTGAGAACTTCAAAAGGTATTTTTCCTTTAAGAGCTGAATGGGGGCGATGACAATTGTAAAATTTCTCCCATTCTTCCAGTTTTTTACAAATATCAATATCGTCCGTAAAATTGATGAGCTGATAGAATTCCTGCTGATCAGTGCCATGTGATCGCTCCACCTTGCCATTAAGGTGGTGAGATCGAGGTTTGATATACACATGCTTTATTCCTAAGTCCTCACAATGCCAATGAAACTGCGATTGAAATTCATGACCGTTATCTGTTTGAACTGTGTGAATACGAAAAGGAAATCTTTTAGAAAAATAATCAACGAAATCAATGGCATTTTTTTGAGTATGCCGTTCATAAATCTTTAAAACTCGGGCGCGGGTTGCATCATCTATAGCCGTATATTGATATCTTCTTATTTTTCCCCCTTGCTTGGTTTGCAAGTCTAAAAACTTCACATCAACCTGAATTCTATGGCCGGGGACTTGCTTTTCATAACGTTTGAATGCTTTAAGAGATCTCTTTCGTTGATTCGTAGGTAATCGGTTAAGAGTATTTCTTTTCAGGACACTATAAACGCCACTAGAGGAGACTTTCATATGATGATAACGCATTAAATACCAAGAAATACGTTGTGGCCCTAGATGGTAAGTTGTCCTTAAATAAATAATTTTTTCCTCAATATCAGCAGGAACGCGCAAAGTAGGATTTTCAGGGCAAGGTTTACTATTAATAAGACCTTTTTCACCTTTTTGAAGATAAGCTCTTTTCCATTGATAAAAGGTCTCTCTAGATATCCCAAAGTAGCGACATGCTTTTGAGATATTTTTTATTGTATCCGCATACTTCAAAACTTTGAGCTTACGATCGATATCTTGTTGTTCTTTTCTTGTCATGAAAAACTCCTAGGTTGACAAATGTTTTATACTAAACTTGTCAACCTAAGTCTCGATTTTCATATATAATAAATAGCACCTTTATTATTTCCTATAGGAAAGTTAGAGTAAAGAAATGTGAAAGACCTTAATAATATTGGTATAGTCTTCTCTTTGCGCCAGATTATCGATAATGAGTCTTGATGTATTAAAGAGCGATTTGTGAATGAAAGAATCTTTAACACTACGCTCGATCTCGATGATTATTTGCGATGATCTTCATTTTTAATGATAACGTCGGCAAGGCTTCTCTTACTCTTGCTCTCTTCTTTATTGCTCTCACTCTCAAGGAGGGTAATGATCTTAATATCTTTATAGCCTCTGGTTTTGAGTAGAGCCGAGATAAAGCCTTCAACGATAGAATAGTCTCCTTTGTCTCTCAAAAGATACTTGATTGCATAATCAAAGGAGACTAAAGATTTATCATGATTCATAATAACTATTCACTATTTTAAAGTTTTTCTAATTTCTCGATCGACTTTTCGTTTAATCGATAAAAAAGTAACATACTGCTGTTGTATAACCTGCTAAACGGATTAATTGCGTCTAGTCCATTTTATTACTCCCGTTACTTCAAATCCTCCCAAGGAAAATCAGGCAAGATTTCTTTTGCTGTTACCTTACCTTCTGTTGCTTTTTCTATCTTCAACGCATTGGTTATTGTAATTCCAGAACGACCGCTAACCCAATCAAGAATAGTTTTATAGGATACACCAATATCTTTAGCTAATTTCTGTTTTCCTCCTAATATTTCCGTCGCTTTAATTATTGCTTGTGAAGTTTCATTTGCCACAATTTATCTCTCTAATAATGCCTAAAAATTTTATACATAAATATTTATAATCTATTACCCATCAAAAATAAAGAAGACTTCCTAAATTAATTATGATTGACTATATTAACACAACTTCCTATTATTATATTTGTCAATATTAACAAGGATACCACAAATGACAAATTTCATCTGGAAAGAGTACCCGCACGTAGGGAGAGACATCATCGTGATGAATAAGGATCGGACGGTATATCTTGGGTTTTTATCCAAGTATGATGACCGGACGAGAAATATCATCATTGAAGATACCAAGGTGCTAGAACGCCAACACAAAGCTGCGGCTAACTGGAACAGGCCCTTAAAGGTTGATGTTGCGTTGCCAGTAGACGATATCGTTGAACTGATTAGTTTTTCCAACACCGCTAAAATAAACATCGAGATCAATCCAATGCCCCTTTTCTTCATTTTTGGCTGGTTTTGGTGAGACAAGGCAATGTCCTTCAGTCAGATGGGGGATATCCGCCTCATTTAGATCTGTATTCACAGTTATCAGAATCAAAGCAAGAGAAAAACAAGGAGAAGAAGATGATATTTGGCTATGCAGGAGTGGATGTACGAGCATAGCCGATTTTTATCATGAAATGTCTATTTTGGGTATACTTTTACGGGGGTTTTTGGATGAATAATGGGGAGCTGTGGTGCACCCACTCCAAATATCACCTCAAAATCCTGTTATTGTGATCTGTACATGTTTGGGTTAAATAACTCACAACTTCCTATCATATTCGGGTTGTGTTGCAGAACCCGTATCATATTTCCTAATTTTTGTTCTCTCAATATTAAAACCACTTGTTTTCTGGTCTTGAAAGCATTTCTCAATGCCAAAGCGCGTACAGTATAAATCCTGAATCTTTTCTCTTTTTTGAGACAAATTGGTTAGTAATATCCAGTAATCATCCCCTTGGACACATCCCACAAAGCGATGATATTCTTTCCATGATCTCACTTTTGCACTCAGATCAAAACCTTGCCTGGAATACTCTTCAAGATTCTTTTTTTCTCCATTGATCTCTAATCCCAAATTATTGTTAATCCGCAATACATAATCAAAACCAGAAGACTGACAAAGGGAAATGAAACGCTTATTACTAAACCCTCTATCTGCAATGATGATGTAAGAATATTTTTTGGATAAAAGATGTCTTAATCCCTTGAGAAAAGCTTCTTCCATCTTTTTCTGATCCATTTGACCAGAGCGCTTTGGATACTTACGCATTGTGAAATAAACGGGAACGGATCGACCATTAAAATCAATACTTGCGGATAAAATTAAGAAATAATCAAGAGACGTTGTATAATCAACTTTAAGGGAAAGCTGGTCGCCTGCCTTGATTAAGCCTCTTTCTTCCATCGCATCAAAAAGAATCTGGGAATAACATCGCCAAAGCTTATCATCAATTTGAAACTCTTTGTTTTGAAGAAATCTATAAATCCTCATATCGTTCGCTTTAAAGGATTCGTGAATATCATGATGCATACCTCGTGCTACCTCACTTGTGTTACAAGAGCCTGACCTCAACATGCTCTTAATCATATAAAGTCCAAATTGGTTAAAAAACTATGACTGTACTTACTAAAATAGCTTCTTATTAACATATTCATTCTTAATCATCCCCTCCTCAATATGATTAATCTTTATACCAGATTATTATGTAGGGGAGTAAGGGGGGAACTCTGGGCTACTCGACAATTATACCCTCCCGAACAAAGCCATGAATAGGTAGATGTTGATTACCCTAAGCTTAGGAGTTTCTAACACTTTTCCCGTTTTGCCTAAAAAACAGGCACAATTCAAACAGTAAAACCTACTACCATAAATATCACACCATATACGCGAAAACAGGATATTAATTTAGTTCAGTCAATTCTGATAATTTTTGTTGGCTCCTACAAAACGCCAGAATACAAAAAATAATTATTAAACTTACAAATACAAGAATAAATTCTTTATTATGACTCTTTTTTTTCATCTTGTTTCTATAAATGAGGGCAATATATTGGCATTAGTTATTAGAAGATATGGTAAAAGTTTGTACATTAATTAATAAAAATATTTAACGTAATTTAATGTATATTTAATTTAAATAATTATATAATACCTTTCGAATTATTATTTTCATAATAATATTAAGAACGATTTTGATAATCTCTCATTTTGAGAAATCTGATGCCTTTGGCTTTCCATTTTTCTTGCTGAGAAGGGGAGAGAGAATCGGTGTTGGCATCGGTGAGCTCAGATAAGGCTCCTAAAAGCATCGCGGCTTTGTCTTTGGCCTCCATATCAAATTGTAGATCTTCTCCTTCTTGAATATGGAGGAGGGAAGTGAGACCGGATATCGACACAAGACTCCCTAATTGAATGAGTGTTCTTGTGAGGTTTTTCTATTCAGCATGATTTGTATTTGACGCAGCTTCCTGAGGTTGATGTTGAAGTTCTTTTGTTGATTTAGAAGATTTCTTTTCTTGAAGAAATTTTGACCCTACGTTTTGCCATTCTCCTATATCTTGTGTGTTGTCTTTGTATGATTTGACGATGTGAAGAATGCCGCCAACTAAAATATTGTGTGGAACAGTTAAAGCATTTGTTGCGTAAAGGATAGAGCTTAAATTGAGAGCAATCTCATTTTGCAAAGCCTTTTCTTTTTCTTGCAGTTCCATAATCTGGATTTGAAGATCAGTCAGCTTGGTTTGGTTTTTGACAACCTTTTTGATGGAGGTTATTTTTGACATGTTGTTCTTTTCCGTTGTGTTTTTATTTTAATAAGTTAATTCTACATATAGATAATTGTTTTAGTATTGGTTAAATATAAGGATAAAAAATAAAAAGAAGCAAATCCAGTGTCATTTGGAACAAATGCGCAATTCTTGCAGTGTAATGATACGATTTCCAATGGAAGCGTACTGCAACAGAGGCTCAAAGATGCGAATCGCATGAATTGATGTAGCAGGCACAACTTTTGGGTATATCTCCAGCAACTTATAAGATAAAGTATATTTTATAAACTAAAATGTCATTTTATTTGTTGAGAGATAATAATGCTAAGCTTATTTGTTATCTATTTGGGCGGTGCTCACGAGAAATCGCTTATTGAACTTCACGATATAAGATTTATAGCAGCAAATACGATAGAAGAAACCTATGGAGAACTTAAAAAATGTTGGTGGGGAACAACAGAAAGCCTTCATATAGATGCTTGGGGATGCTTACACCAAGCAGACGGGTATGATATCTCTCTAAAAAATATGCCTCCACCTGAAACAGCAAATAAGTTATATTTTGTCAATTTAGGCGGTTATGATAGAAATCAGTTTACGGAGTTACATAAGAATGTTTTTGTTGTTGCTGAAAATGACAGTAAAGCAAAAGTGAAAGCGCTCAAGCAGATTCTAGATTGGGAATCGTATCACAGAGATTACCAATTTGAGATCGAGAAAATTTTCAGCTTGGATAATATATTATCACCGCAGAATATTTTTATTCACTTTCAAGCAAACCCGATCAACATACCATTTAAGTTTACTTGTAAATATTTGTCTCTAAAAAGTCATAGTTAAGCGAGCCCAAAAACTGTAGATGTCATCAACTGTGCGTCACTTAACTACGCTTGACAAGAGAATTTAATCATATCAGATAAGTTTTTCTTTGAGAACTTCAAAAGGTGTTTTTCCTTTGAGTGCAGAATGGGGGCGATGACAATTGTAAAATTTCTCCCATTCTTCCAGTTTTTTGCGAATATCAATATCGTCCGTAAAATTGATAAGCTGGTAAAATCCTTGGCTTCACAATGCCATGTGATCGCTATCGAGTAGATGCAGAAATTTCTTTCTGCACCACTCATAGAACCGGACTTGCAGATTTCCCGCATCCGGCTCTTCAACAAAATATCTTTGTGCAGTATACATCGAGTTTGGTAAGTAGGCTTTCTTAATATATTTTTCCCAACTTAACTTTGCTCGCTGGCTTCTTCGGCTTAAATATCGATGCCATACTTTAACGACATGGCGATAGTAGGCTGCTACACTTTTAAAGTTTCCCGAAATACCATAATAATTATAGTGTCCTTGGAGCATGGCATTGAGATAACGTACCTGCCAAGCTATTGCTTGATGGCGATTTTCCTTACCCCAGCTTGTTACTTTATTCATAGCTGTACTTAAACGCTTAGAATCTGTACGGCATCCGACTTTAGGTAAGCGAAAAAACAAAGAGAAAAATAGATAATCTTAGAGGTGGTCCCCAAAATTAAACAGGAACAGGGCAGAAATAAGCTATAGTCATTATTAAAAATTAAGCTGCCTGTTTCATTTCTGGAGAAGGATATTTTTCCAGATTCTTGATATATACCTCATGTGGTGTTTGCCCGTCAAAGGTCGAATGCGGTCTGGTTAAATTATAATGATTTATCCAAGTGCAGATCCCAGATTTAGCCTCATTAGCAGTACCAAAATTATGTAAATAAACACATTCATATTTTAATGATCGCCACAATCTTTCCACAAAAACATTGTCCATCCAACATCCTTTACCATCCATGGAAATCTTGATCTGATGCTCTTTAAGAATGTTTGTAAAAGAAAAACTTGTGAATTGACTCCCTTGATCCGTGTTAAATATTTCTGGAATACCATAC
>Ga0315908_10001674_pt1 | contig 16545 bp, 17 predicted proteins | sample LakEriMetagenome_12_FD_203520 | JGI IMG/M metagenome (GOLD analysis project Ga0315908, IMG submission 203520) | Freshwater fungal communities from buoy surface, Lake Erie, Ohio, United States - Buoy 4 MA124 | ecosystem: Environmental > Aquatic > Freshwater > Lake > Lake biofilm | place: USA... | reverse complement strand
AATCACCGACCATTTACCTATCCAAATGGGAAAATTGATATTACTGGTGATGCAAAATCACGTGAAGGCGGTGTGAAATATACCGATTTTGCTATGAGAGAATTATTCAAAATGGCCGAAAAACAATCTTGGTTTGCCAATACAGTTTTTGTAATAATTGCTGATCATTGCGCCTCAAGTGCTGGAAAAACAGAACTTCCAATTGATAAGTATCGAATCCCTGCAATGATTTATAGTCCTGGATTTGTACAACCTTCCCATTTTAATACTTTGATGTCACAAATTGATATTATGCCAACGGTTTTTGGAATGCTAAATTTCAACTATCAAAGTAAATTTTATGGTCAAGATGTATTAAAATCAGATTATAAACCAAGAGCATTAATTGCAACGTATCAAAATTTAGGTTTGATTAAAGATAATATTTTAACGATTATTTCACCAAAACAAGAAGTAAAACAGTTGCAATTATCATTGATTCCAAATCCAAAAGTTGCAAGTGAATTTCAGTTATTTTATGATCAAAAACCAATTGCAATTCCAAGAAAAGATTTAGAAAACGAAACAATTTCTTATTATCAAACGGCTTCGGAAATGCTTAAGAATAAAAAGTATCAAAAATAGTCTATAGCATTCCGTTGTATTTTCGTACAAACCACTCGGTTGTTAAAAAAATAATTATTAAAATTAGTAGCCAAATCGAATCTATCAAAGGGGTTTTCTTGATAATTGTTTTCTGAACAGATTTATAATCCTCGTTTTCTAAAAGCGATTTAATTAAAGAATTCACTTTATCAGGAAATATAACTTGCCCTTTAGTTTGTATTGCCAATTGATTTAATTTTATTAAATCAGGGTTTACAAATTGCTTTTCAATATCAAAATCTAATATTTCAAATGAATTACTATAAACAGAATTTGAATTTAATTCTCTAACTACAAAATCATATTTACCCACTTCTAACCCGTCAAGATTTACTTTAAAATCGGTATTGGATTTCAATAAATCATACGATTTTTTTGCCTTTGTTTTTTTATTTACTAGAGTAATATTTAAATTGGCTTTATCATCCAATTCGTAGTTTTTATTAAAGTATTGAGCAGAAATTTCTATGGCATCCCCCGAATTATTAAAACCATCATGGGTAACAACAAGCGACTTTTTAGAAGCATTTGATGCCAAATATTGAATTGTTTTATCAATAAATGTATCGTATTTTTCGTAGGACTTAGTCTCAACATGGCTCTGTAAACGCCACTTCCAACTATTTTCACCTAATAAATAAGCACTTCTTTTACCTCGGTTTTCAGAAAAGGCTAATAATGGCGCATTGGTATTAATATTTCTAACCGTTGAACCTAATAATACATTGACATTTGAAGCAGTAGATATAACTCCAAAAGGATTCTCTAACGGTGGAAATTGGTTAAACCCAATATCTTCCAATGAAAATAAATTAAAATCGTCTTTATATCCAGCAATATAATCTTCAGATTGCGAACTCATCTTAAAAACCAAATCTTTTTGTTGTTGGTTCAAATAGTTAAAATCAGTCTTTGTCCCAGTAATAATAAAGGTATTCAATCCTAAATCAGTGTTTTTTTCAAAAAAGGATCTAAATTCGTTAGTTGGTTGATATAATATTACAATATTGTATTTACTTAAATCATTGGTTTCTTTAGGTTTAAGAAGTGTTACTTTTCGTTGAGCATTACTTTCAATTGCACGCTTCAAAGCTCCCAAATCAGGATGATTAAAAGAAGAAATTAAAGCGATTTCCGTTTTTTGATCAATAACATCAACAGCAAAATTAAAATTGTTATTGTATGTGTTTTTCTCTTTTTCTCTTGAACGTATAGTCGCTTTATAGACTTGTAAACCTATTTTATCTGCAGGCAAAAGAACTGAAATTACTACCGATTTCTTTGATGGAGAAAAAGTAACTATCTGAGAATTTAAAACTGTATTTCCTTGAGTAATTGAAAAATTCGTAGTGACTGCTTTCGTGCCAGAATAATTAAGAAATACTTCAACCGGAAATTTATTCTTATGGAAAGCATATTTATTAGCGTTCAATTGACTAATCCTCAAATCTAAATAGGTGGTAGTATCTCCTACTACAATTGGGTAAACTTTATTATTTGGATCAAATGAAAACACAAAATCGTTGCCCAAGGTTTGATTTCCATCTGTAATTAATACCGTTGGAAAAATTGAGTTTTTATTAATGCTTTTACTATTCTTTGCAACGGCATCAATATTAGTTTGTGTTCCTTTAAAATCAAAAGTGTCAGAGCTTACAAAATCGGAATCAAATCGATACGATTGGATATCAAATTTATCTTTAAGCTCAGAATTTGAAGACAAATTCTTGTATAATTCTGTGGCAGTTTGGGTTGCTTTTAAAATGGAAATAGAACTCGAATTATCTACAGCAATTACCAAAGGCGTTTTGATAATTTCTAGCGTTTTATTGGAAATTATAGGGTTTATCAATAAAAGCAAAACACAAAATACAGTTGTAAAACGTAAAAAAGCTAAAATCAAATGTACTTTTAATTTGATTTTAGCTTTATAAAAATAGTTGTAATAAGAATAACCACCTGCTATTAATAGAGATAAAAAAATTAATAGAATAGTGTTTGAAGTCATTGATATTTATTGAAGAATTAAATCATTTAAAAACTTTAAATCTTTAAATCTTAGATTTTTCTAGGTAAGCATTCCACCACAAACATTCAATACTTGACCAGTTACATACGCGCTCATATCCGAAGCAAAAAACAAACAGGCATTAGCTACATCTTCAGTAGATCCACCACGTTTTAAAGGAATTCCATCTCTCCAACCTTTTACCACCTCTTCATTTAATTTTGCGGTCATCTCCGTTTCAATAAAACCGGGAGCAATAACATTACAACGAATATTTCGTGATCCTAACTCCAAAGCAACCGATTTTGAAAACCCAATAACTCCCGCTTTTGAAGCAGAATAATTCGTTTGACCAGCGTTTCCTTTAACACCAACTACACTACTCATGTTGATAATTGAGCCAGAGCGTTGTTTTAAAAATGTTTTTTGAATTGCTTTAGTCATATTGAAAACCGACTTTAAATTCACGTCAATTACTTTGTCAAAATCTTCTTCAGACATGCGCATCAAAAGATTATCTTTTGTAATTCCAGCATTATTAATTAGCACGTCTACCGTTTCAAAATCTTCCAAAACAGCATCTACAAAAGCTTGGGCCTCATTAAAATCAGAGGCATCCGATTGGTATCCTTTTGCTTTAACTCCCAAAGCATTTAACTCTTTTTCTAAAGCTTGAGCCGACTCAACCGATGAGCTATAAGTGAACGCAATATTTGCTCCGTTTTTAGCAAAAATTTCCGCAATTCCTTTTCCAATTCCACGACTTGCACCAGTAATAATGGCCGTTTTTCCTTGTAATAATTTCATATTTAAAATTTTATTTTTTTGAAGCTATTTCCTGCTGTACTTCCAATCCTCACTAAAAAGCTCGGGATTTTCACTTCCATCAGGGCTGTAAATATTCCGGTCAAATATATGACAATTCCTTTTTTAAAAAAAATTCAAACCAAAATTCAAAGCATACTATTAATAAACAATTAATTTTCATAGTATTGCAGAATGGCATTAGATAAGATAGATTTCGAAAAATTATACAATCAATATAGCGTATTGGTTTATAATATAGCGCTCAATTATCTACAAAACATTGAAGATGCTGAAGAGATTACTCAAGATGTATTTATTCAAATAAATAATTCTCTAGATAAATTTCAAAAAAAATCCTCACTCAAAACTTGGATCTACCGAATTACAATCAACAAATGCTTGGATTATATCAAACATAAAAACAGTCAAAAACGATTTTTTATTTTTGGAAAAAAGAGCCAAAATGAATTTGAAATTAGTAATGCTTCTAATTTTGAACACCCAGGAATTTTATTGGAAAATAAAGAAAAAGCAAAAGTACTATTTGATATTATAAATGAATTAGGAGAAAATCAAAAAACAGCTTTTTTACTTTCAAAAGTCGATGGATTGAGTAATACTGAAATTGCTGAAATTATGAATTTAAGTATTTCATCTGTAGAATCCTTAGTATTTAGAGCAAAAACTACCTTAAAAGAAAAAATTTCAAAAAAATTTGAAGAGTATCGCAAGAATATAAATTAAAATCCGTCTATATAATTATGAAAGCTGAAAATTGGACCAACGAAATATTGGAAAGTACCAACGGAATGATGAAAGTCCTTCCAAGTAAATTGTTATTCGATAAAATTCAAAATAGAATCAATTTAGAAAATAGAGTTTCGAATAAATGGATTTTTATTGCCGCTGCTTCATTTGCTTTATTAATTTCAATTAATATTAGTCTACTGAAGTCAAGTTCTTTCAAATCAAACACTCAAACTGAAACTGTAATTTCAACAATTTCAAATACGAATCAATTGTACTAAGAAATGGATAAATTAAAATTATTAACCTATTCTGTAATTGGACTCATTATATTAAATATAGGAATAATCAGTTTCTTATATATAACAAGGTCCAATTCAAATCCAAATTACAATAGAAGACCTAAAGATATTATTATTGAAAAATTGCATTTTGGTGCCAATCAAATAAAAAAATACGAAATATTTATTAAGGCTCATAAAAATTATATTGATTCTTTAAATACTAATAATAGAGAACAAAAAGCGGAATTGTATTCAAAATTGAAACTGCAAAATATAAATGTCAAGATTAAAGACAGTTTGATACAATTAATATTAGTCAATCAAAAAAGAATTGAAGAAGCAAATTTTAAACATTTTCAAGACATAAAAAACATCTGTAATAAATCACAACTTGAAGATTTTAATTTATTAACTGAAGAATTGGAAAAGTTATTTTCAAATATAAATAGAAAACCTCGTCCTGAATTTAGAGCACATCCAAGACCTGATTTTGAAAATAACAATATTGATAATAAAGAAAAATCAGTCTTTCCACCACCTCCACCTCCTGTAATGGACGAACATCGTCCGCCTCCGCCACCTAGAGATGGAGATCATCCAAGAGGACCAAGAGAAGGAAATAGACCTCCGCCACCACCTCACTGGAATGAAGAGGGACACGGAAGACCAGGCGATGCTAATCGTCCTCCACCTCCACCAAGAGATTTAGATGAGAACTAAATTACTATATGTTATTATTTTTTCTCTTTTTTTTCAATGGATTTATTCACAAGAAAATAAAGAAGATTTTTTGCGATTTAATATTAAATATAAAAATGAATCTCTGATTCAAAATAAGAAATATATCTCATTATCAAAAGATACATTACAAATAGAAACTTTTCGGTTTTATGTTTCTAATATTAAACTAATTCTTATTGATAATTCTGAGATTTCAGAAGAAAAAAGTTACCATTTGATAGATATTGAAGAACCAAATTCTCAAATAATTTCTATTTCAAAAAAATTAAATAAAGAAATTAAAAAAGTAGTGTTTTCTTTAGGAATTGATAGTACAGCAAGTGTTTCTGGGGCTTTATCAGGCGATTTAGACCCAACAAAAGGAATGTATTGGGCATGGCAAAGCGGTTATATCAACTTTAAAATTGAAGGAAAAAGTTCCAGCTGTAAAACCAGAAATAAGGCATTCCAATTTCACATTGGCGGTTATTTAAAACCTAATTATGCAATTAGAACGATTGAATTAGAAACTAAAAATTCTAATTTTGAAATTAATGTTGACCTTGCTGAATTGTTCAATCAAATAAAATTATCAGAAATAAATAGCATTATGATTCCAGGCTCAAAAGCAATGGATATAGCAGATAATGCAAAATTAATGTTCACAATTTCTGAATCTTTGCCAAATGAAAAGTAAGTACACATTTATAATATTAATTGGAAGCGTCCTAGTTTTCTCACTTGCATTCACTTTTTTAAAGCCTACTCCTATTTATTTTCAAATTCCTAAAGGTTGGCCAAAGCCCAATTATGACTTTTCAAAAAATCCACTAACAGAAGAAGGGTTTCAACTGGGAAGGCAACTATTTTATGATCCTATTTTATCCAAAGACTCCACTATATCTTGCGCAAGTTGTCATTTACAAGCAACAGGATTTACCCATGTTGATCATTCTTTAAGTCATGGGATAGATGGAAAAATTGGTACTCGAAATTCTATGACCATGATGAATTTAGCATGGTCAAAGAGTTTTATGTGGGATGGCGGAGTAAATCATTTAGACGTTCAAGCTTTGAATCCTATTAACAGTTCTGTTGAAATGAATGAAAATTTGGCTAATGTTGTTTTGAAACTTAGAAAAAGTGATAAATACAAATCGTTATTCTTCGCTGCATTTGGCGATGAAAATATCACAGGACAACGTATTTTGAAAGCACTTTCTCAATTTGAATTAATGCTTATTTCTTCCAATTCAAAATACGATAAAGTAATGCAAAAAGAAGCTGTATTTACCAATCAAGAGCAAAATGGATATCAATTATTTAAAACTAATTGTGCTTATTGCCATAGCGAACCGCTATTTACAAATGGAAATTTTGAAAATAATGGAATTCCATTAGATTCTACTTTAAACGATATTGGAAGACAGCGAATTACTGAAAAAACTGAAGACTATTTGAAATTTAAAGTCCCTACCTTACGAAATATACAATTTACAAATCCGTATATGCACGATGGACGATTTAATAAATTAACTGAAGTAATCAAACATTACAATTCACTTGGAAATAATAAAAACGTATCAAAACAGCTTAAAAAATCAATGAATTTAACTGATAATGAACGAGTTGATTTAGTAGCTTTTTTACTAACTTTAACTGATCACGAATTTTTGTTTGATAAACGGTTTGTCTATCCCAGATAAAATGCAAGAATTTAAAAATAAATTCGTCTAAAAAACTATAAAACAAATTTTATGAAAAAAATATTTCTAGTCTCCATTATAGCATTAACTTCTAGCGTTATAAACGCTCAATATTCAAATATGACCATGCCTCAAGCACTTTATGGCACAACATTCAATTTGAATATTCATGAATCTACTAAACAATTAGTTACTGGGAATCAAACCATTACAGGAGCTATTAATAATGAAACTTTTTGGGGTCCAACATTATTTATTAATAAAGGAGATTTAGTGCGGATGAATGTTACCAATAATTTAAATGAATCTACTACGTTACATTGGCACGGAATGCATTTACCCGCAGTGATGGACGGTGGGCCACATCAAGTTATTCCAGCTGGAACACTTTGGCAACCTTACTGGATTGTAAAACAACAAGCAGCAACTTTATGGTACCATCCTCATTTACATGAAACAACTCATGCTCAAATGACAAAAGGAATCGGAGGTTTTATAATTGTCAATGACCCTGCTGAAACCGCATTAGCGTTACCAAGAACGTATGGCGTAGATGATATTGTTTTGGCTTTAACAAGCAGAAGTTATAATACTACCACAAATACATTTGTTTCCCCTCCTACTTCAGCAAGAGTTTATGGAGATTATATGCTTTCTAATGGAACACCAAATGCGCAATACACTCTACCAAAACAATATGTAAGACTTCGAATTCTAAATGCAGAAATTGAAAGAGGTTACAATCTTGGTTTTAGCGATAACAGAACTTTTTATGTTATAGGAACAGACGGAGGGCTTTTGGGAGCTCCAGTAGCAGTTACAAGATTACCAATACACGTGGGAGAAAGATATGAAATTATGGTAAATTTAGGAAACGATGCTGTAGGTTCAAGCATCGATTTAAAAGCCTATAACTCAGGACAATCTCAGAGTTTTCCGGGAGGTGAACCAAATACTGGTGGCGTTTTTGGAAGTTTATTAAACAATACTACATTTAATGTTTTACACATTAATGTTGGTGCAACAACTACTTCAACAACTCCAATCACCGCAATACCGTCATCACTAATATCAAATACCTATTGGACTGCGGCAGATGCTACTGTAAATAGAACGGTTTCAATTACAAATGGAACTCCTGGAGGAACCCCATTTAATTTTGATAATACGACCTATTCACTTACTATGAATCCGAAAGTGGTAAATTTAAATGATATTGAAAAATGGACTTTAGCCAATACCAATCCAGCTGTTTTTGGACATTCGTTTCATTTACATGATATTGAATTTAAAATTGTTTCGAGAAATACAGGAACAGCTGCAGCATACGAATCGGGTTGGAAAGATACTTTTTTTATAAGCAAAAATGAAACCGTAAGTTTTGTGGGTAAGTTTGATGATTTTGCTGATTCAGATGTCACCCATCCTTACATGTATCATTGTCATTTTAGCGGTCATGAAGACGGTGGAATGATGGGCCAATTTATCGTAACGGGTACTTTAGGAACGAATCAAAATGAAAATAGTACTAGTTTTAGTTTGTATCCAAATCCGTCAAGTAATCGCTTATATGTTAATTTGAAAGATGCCAATACTGAGATTTATTATGTAACTATTTCTACTATTACTGGAAGAGTAGTAATGATGTTACCCCAACCGGAATGGCAAAATGGAATTGATATTTCCTCATTAGAATCGGGAGTTTATACTTTTCAAATGATGGACAAACAAACTAAGAGTTTAACAACAAGAAAGTTCATAAAAAAATAAGTAATGAAAAAGCAATTTTTCAAATTTATAATAGTCAGTATACTTTTTATTCTTTGCAGTTTTAATTTAATTGTAAAGGACAAACAGGTGTCTGATTTTAAATTGAAAAATGCCAAGACAAATAAATTGGTTTCTTTATCCGATTATAAAAATGTCAAGGGTTTTATAATTATATTTACCTGTAATAAATGCCCAATGGCTAAATTTTATTCTCAACGATTGAATCAAATGAATGAAAAATATACAAAAATGGGGGTTCCATTAATTGCAATTAACTCAATGGATACTTTAGCCTATGCAGAAGAATCATTTAAGCGAATGCAAAATAAAGTAAAAAATGACCATCTAAACTTCCCATATTTACAAGATAAGAAACAAGTGGTTGGTAAGAACTTTAAAGCTTCAGTAACTCCTCAAGCTTTTGTGCTTTGGAAGCAAAATAATAAATTTGTTATTAAATACGAAGGCTCAATAGATGACAATGCTGGAGATTATCAGAACGTTAAAAATCATTTTTTAACCAATGCTATTGATCAATTATTAAAAGAAAATGAAGTTACAATAAAAAATTCTGAGCCATTTGGATGCAGGATTTTTTATAGAGGAATAAAAGACAAAATGAAATAACCTTATACAACCCAAATTATGAAACAAAAAATTACTCTTTTAGGAATGCTATTATTAGGATGTTCTGTTTTTGCACAAACCAATCCAATAATAACGAAGTGGCTACAAAATACGACAGGAATTACAGGAAGACATTATGTTTCTGGAAATTCTACCCCTATTGTTGACGCAGTCTTAGCCAATGTTCAATCCGTGAATTATAACACGACCAATGTATATGTTGCTGCTACTGGAATTCCTGCTTATATAACAGGTCCATTTCAAGATGGAAATCCATCTTTAGCAACTGCTCAAAATAAAATATTTAAATTTCCAGTAACTCCTACTCAAAATACGGGTACTCAAACGGCAACAACTGGAGGAAATATTGGGGTTTTTATAAATGGGGTGGCGCTATTTGATTACCGAGATGGAGTTGCTTGGAGCACTTCTACCAATTCTCTTTGCGGTGGTCCAGGATTTCCTCCTTGTGCTGGTGGCCCTGGAACTACTCAGGCTTGGAATAGAGATGCAATTCCTGCAGAACGTGCGGGTTTTGATTGTGCAAAAGCACACCCTGCAATGGGGAACTATCACCATCATCAAAATCCTAGTGCCTTTAATTTAGACTTAAATGTATTATCTACAATTTGTGCTACGTATCCTGCAGATGGATTGTATGTTATTAATTCATCACAACATTCTCCATTACTGGGATTTGCATACGATGGATTTCCAATTTATGGTGCTTACGCTTATGCAAATACAAATGGAACTGGAGCAATTTCTAGGATGAAATCCAGTTATCAATTACGCACCAACACTACTAGAACTAATGGACCAGCTATAAATCAAGTGGTTGGAACACAAACGATGTTTAACGGCTATTTTAGAGAAGATTATGAATATGTTGCTCATCCGGGTGATGCAACCTATTTAGACGCAAATAATGGTAGGATTTGTAATACTCCTGAATATCCAATTTCATTATATCCCAACGGAATTTATTGCTATTTCACCACTGTTGATGCCAATCATAACTCAGCATACCCCTATGTTGTAGGACCAAATTTTTATGGAAATGTTGTTACCACAACAGTAACTACTTTGCCTGCAGGAACAACCACTTTCTTAGCAAATGATAGTTTTAATTTTAACGAGGACAAAATTATCATTGCTCCAAATCCAGCCAAGGATTTCATCGCAATTCAATTGCAAATGGCCGAAAACAATTTGAAAGTAGAATTAATAGATGAATTGGGTAAAGTGGTTAAAACAAGTGAAATTCTTCAAGGAAGTACATTGAGTATTATTGAAACCGATACCGTTTATAATGGATTGTATTTTTTAAGAATTTCAAATGATAAAGAATCGAAGACTTTTAAAGTAATCATTGATAAATAATTTATGAAAAATAAATTTTCTTTTATTATGTTTAATTTGCTGGTGATCAGTTCTTTTTCGCAGACAAATCCTATAATAACCTCATGGTTAATTAATAATACTGGGATTACAGGAAGACATTATTTATCAGGAAGTTCTACCATTTTAATAGATACGTCTATTCCTGCTAATGTTCAGACGGTTCAATATTCGTCAACATCAGCTTATATAAGTACACAAGGAATACCTTCATTTGTAACTGGTCCGTTTTACAATAACCCTAGACCAGTAGCTGCTGTACAAAACGCATTATTTAAATTTCCATTAAATCCTGTTGTTAGCACCCTTGGAAATGTGCCTTCACAAGCTACAGGAGCTGCAAATATTGGAATTTTTATTAACGGAGTAGCGCTATACAGTTACGGAGACGGTCATTCCTATAGAAATTCTACCGCTACGGATGTTCCCACTCCTAATGGAGGCGATGGTGTTTGGAATAGAAATGGCGTATTAGCTGAGCGAGTAGGATTTGATTGTTCAAAAGGACATCCTGATGCGCAAAGTCGATATCACCATCATCAAAATCCAAGCGCTTTTAATATGGATTTGGTAGTGCTATCTACTGTATGCTCTCCATATGCATCTGACGGTTTATATGTAATTAATCCTAATGTTCATTCTCCTTTACTAGGATTTGCATATGACGGATATCCAATTTACGGTCCTTATGGATATACCAATCCATTAGATGTTAATAGCGGAATTACAAGAATGAAATCAAGTTATAGAGAACGAAACATTACCACAAGAACCGTTTATGCCAATGGTACAGATGTCTTAGATGGTCCACCTGTAAGCACTTCATTCCCTATTGGTTGGTATAGAGAAGATTATGAATATGTTGCTAATACCGCTAGTGATTATTTAGATGTTCACAATGGTCGATTTTGCAAAACACCTCAATATCCAAATGGTACTTATTGCTATTTTACAACTGTAGATCAAAATTATAATTCTACTTATCCTTACGTTGTTGGTCCATATTTTTACGGGGTTAAATCAACAATAAATATGAATGCGCCAAATGTTACGCCAATAACAGAAACAGTTATAACTTACAATCCAACAATGGGAATCTCTAACTTCGATTTTGATAAATTAAATTTTAAAATTTACCCAAATCCAGCGGGTGAATTAATAATTATTCAATCAAGTGAAATGATTTCAGAAAACTTAAAAGCTGATTTGGTTGATGAACAAGGAAGAATAATTGCCTCTAAAGAATTTTTTCAAGGAAGTACCATTTGTTATTTTGAAACAGATACCTTTTATAACGGAATTTATTTTCTTAAAATAGCTTCTAAAGATACTATCAAAACGTATAAAGTAATTCTTAAAAAATAAAAAAAGCTCCAATTGGAGCTTTTTTTATTTTAGAATGCAACATTCCACTTTGGTAATTTGTTGTTTTCTTTTAAGAAATTTTGAAGTATTTGTCCTTCCAAAAATGTTGGGATAATTTTGTTTTTGTCATTAAAAGTGTCGTACCAAAAAACTTCTAATTTAGCCATTGATTCTTTTCTCATTTGTGCAGGCCAAGAATATTTTCGTCCTGTTTTGGCAAATTGATGACCGTTGACAATTTTGTCATACAAACCGCCATTTTTACTTTTAAGGGTTCCATCATTTTGAACGGTTCCAGTAGAACCTACCATAATTAATTTTTTGGTATCGCCACTTGCGTCAAACACCAAAAAGACTCCACTAGCACCATCTGGGGCATTACATACTTCTTCTAAATTTGAATCTATAGTAAATAAAAAACTATTTGTTGATTTATATTTTTTTAATTCTTTTTCCATTTTATTTAATTTATACTCTGTAAAAAAACAAAGTAATTGGTTATTACTAAAAAAGCTCCATAAAAGGAGCTTTTATAATGATGTTTTTATTTTGAGGGATCTATCCCAATACTTCTTTAACTTTTTTACCGATTTCGGCTGGTGAATCTACCACGTGAATTCCACATTCTCTCATGATGCGTTTTTTAGCTTCAGCAGTATCGTCAGCACCACCTACAATAGCGCCTGCGTGACCCATGGTTCTTCCTTTAGGAGCTGTTTCACCAGCAATAAAACCAACCACTGGTTTACGATTACCATCAGATTTAATCCATTTCGCAGCATCGGCTTCTAATTGACCTCCAATTTCACCAATCATAACGATACATTTAGTTTCAGGATCGTTCATTAATAATTCAACTGCTTGTTTTGTGGTAGTTCCAATAATTGGATCACCACCAATTCCAATAGCTGTAGTGATTCCTAATCCTTGTTTTACTACTTGATCCGCAGCTTCGTAAGTTAAGGTTCCAGATTTTGAAACAATACCTACAGTCCCTTTTTGAAAAACAAATCCTGGCATAATTCCAACCTTAGCTTCCCCTGGAGTAATTACTCCTGGACAGTTAGGACCAATTAATGTACAGTTTTTACCTTTAATATATTGATTTGCTTTAATCATATCAGCAACTGGAATACCTTCAGTAATTGTAATTATTACTTTAATTCCAGCATCTGCAGCTTCCATAATTGCATCTGCAGCAAAAGCTGGCGGAACAAAAATAATAGTAGTATCCGCTCCTACTTGCTTAACAGCATCTTTAACCGTATTAAATACGGGACGATCAAGATGTGAAGTCCCTCCTTTACCAGGGGTTACACCTCCAACTACATTAGTTCCATATTCAATCATTTGCGAAGCATGGAAAGTACCTTCACTACCTGTAAATCCTTGAACAATTATTTTAGAATCTTTATTTACTAAAACACTCATGATATTATTATATTAATTTATTTTTTTAGAACGATGCAAAAGTAAGCTATTGCTACTTTAAAGAAAAGTATTTATAACTAATTTTTTTAATATTTTTAAACGACTTGACTAATTTGGTAACCCCGATAAAGTTTATCATCTTTTAACTCCCAAATTACCATGAAATCAGCTAACAAAATGTATTCTCTAGGGTTTTCAATAGTCTTTACAGAATGAGCGTATCAAACGGATACTAAATCTCCTTCTTTTACTATATGAGAAATATCCACTTTGGAACGAATATACGACCTGCTTAATTCTGAAGCTAAAGCAAGTAAATCATCCCGATTCATTTGAATAAAACCCTTGCTACTATTCCATTCTAAAAGAATATCATCATGCAAATAAGTAGCCAAAACAGTTGGATTTATTAACGCATCTGATTTGTAAAAATCAAGAATTATCTTTTTTAAATTCATAACTATTTTAATTTTTGAATTAAATCTGGTATTTTTTTAATATTTGCTAATTGCTTTAATTTTTCTCTCGATTCTTCAACTGGGGTTCCAAAATAACTTTTTCCTCCTTCAATAGATTTTGTAACTCCTGTTTGCCCTAAAACAACCGCTTTAGATCCTATGGTTATTCCACTAGTAGTTCCAACTTGTCCCCATAGTGTTACTTCATCTTCAATGATTACACAACCTGCAATACCTGTTTGCGAGGCAATCAAACATTTTTTACCTATAACAGTGTCGTGACCTACATGTACTTGGTTGTCAATTTTTGTTCCTTCACCTATTGTAGTATCGCCCGTAACCCCTTTATCAATGGTGCACAAGGCTCCAATGCCAACATTATTTTCAATGACTACTCTCCCGCCAGAAATCAACTGATCAAATCCAGTTTCTCGTTTCTTATAATAAAAAGCATCAGCTCCCAGTATAGTTCCTGCGTGTATGATAACATTATCCCCTATTACGGTATGATCGTAAATTGATACATTGGAATGAATTAGACAATTTTTCCCGATAATAACATTGTTTCCAATAAATGTATTTGGCTGTATTACAGTACCTTCTCCAATAATAGCTGAAGTAGAAATTGAGTTACTTGAAGATTGAAAAGGTTTAAAATAATTGGTCAATTTATTAAAATCTTTAAAAGGATCGTCAGAAATTAATAACGCTTTTCCATTTGGACAATCTACATTTTTATTAATTAAAACTATTGTAGCAGCAGATTGTAAAGCCTTGTCATAATATTTAGGATGATCCACAAAAACAATATCACCGTTTTCAACCACATGTATTTCATTCATTCCTTGAACAGGAAAATTAGATTCACCAACATATTCACACCCAATTATAGATGCAATTTCGTGAAGTGGATACGTTTTAGGGAATTTCATTTAGCTGTAAATGGAAAAGTTATTCTTTAACACGTTCCATGTAAGAACCTGTAGCAGTATCAATTTTAATTTTATCTCCTTCATTAATAAATAAAGGAACATTTACTGAAGCGCCTGTTTCAACTTTCGCTGGCTTAGTTGCATTTGTAGCAGTATTTCCTTTAACACCTGGCTCCGCATAAGTTACTTCAAGTACAATTGATGACGGCATATCAACAGATAATGGTAAATCGGTTTCAGTATTAATTTGAACCATTACAATTGTTCCTTCTTTTAATAAATCTGGCGCATCAAGAGTTTTTTTATCTAATGTAATTTGCTCATACGATTCAACATTCATAAAATGAAATTGATCACCTTCAGCATATAAATATTGAAATGAATGGGTCTCAACACGAACTTCTTCAATTTTATGACCTGCAGAAAATGTATTGTCCAAAACTTTTCCGTTTGATAAACTTCTCAATTTTGTTCTAACGAACGCTGGACCTTTTCCTGGTTTTACATGCAAGAACTCTATGATTTTATAAATATCATTATTGTATTTAATACATAATCCGTTTTTAATATCTGATGTAGATGCCATTTCTATTTTTATTTGTTAATTATTTATTGCTTATTTGATTTCAGTGTGATTATTTAAAAATTTCCAGAATATCCTTTCATAATACCTCTTGAAGAATTTCTGATAAAATCGATAATTTCATCTCTTTCTGGGGTCGCTTCCATTTCCGCTTCAATTATCCCAACAGCTTGAGTGGTATTGTAATTTTTTTGATATAATGTTCTATAAATTTCTTGAATTTCTCTTATTTTTTCTGTTGTAAACCCTCTTCTTCGTAATCCTACAGAATTAATTCCAACATAGGAAAGTGGCTCTTTTGCAGCTTTAGTATAAGGCGGAACGTCTTTTCTTACTAGTGAACCGCCTGAAATCATCGCGTGATCACCAATATTAATAAACTGATGAATTGCAGCTAAACCTCCAACAATAGCATAGTTCCCAACAGTAACGTGACCCGCAAGGGCTACACCATTAACTATTATAGCATTATCACCAATATGACAATCGTGAGCAATGTGAGCCGTTGCCATTACCAAACAGTTATTTCCAAGGGTAGTTTGACCAGATGCAATTGTCCCTCTGTTAATTGTTACGCATTCACGAATAGTACAATTATCCCCAATGATAGCTAAAGAATCTTCACCGCCAAATTTTAAATCTTGAGGTACTGCAGAAATTACTGCTCCTGGAAAAATGTTACAATTTTTACCAATTCTAGCCCCTTCCATAATAGTTACATTGGATCCAATCCAAGTTCCATCTCCAATAACTACATTATTATGAATGGTTGTAAAGGGCTCTATAACTACGTTTTTTGCTATTTTGGCTCCAGGATGAACGTAAGCTAATGGTTGATTCATATTCGTATATTTAATCGTTAACTGCTTAATTAGACTATTTACTAATTAAAATATTATTGTTTTTTTGCAATTTGCGCCATTAATTCTGCCTCTGCAACTAATTTTCCGTTAGCGTAAGCATTGGCTTGCATATGACAAATTCCTCTTCTTATAGGAGTAATTAATTCACATTTAAATAGTAAAGTATCTCCTGGTAAAACTTTATGCTTGAATTTAACA
>Ga0315908_10001673_pt1 | contig 16553 bp, 7 predicted proteins | sample LakEriMetagenome_12_FD_203520 | JGI IMG/M metagenome (GOLD analysis project Ga0315908, IMG submission 203520) | Freshwater fungal communities from buoy surface, Lake Erie, Ohio, United States - Buoy 4 MA124 | ecosystem: Environmental > Aquatic > Freshwater > Lake > Lake biofilm | place: USA... | reverse complement strand
TGTTGTGCCTGCCGCATAGGACCCATTTTTTCCATTAAATGTGAAATCAATAGATCCTGTACCAGCCGTGAATTTAAAAACGTTACCTGTGGCGGTTGTTTTTTCTGTAGGGTAAGAGTTTACGCCAGGATTAATTGTAAATTCTTTTTCTGAATTCAAAGTTACAGTGCCATAAACGGTTGATGACACAACACTCGTACCAGCGGCAAACGCAGCAGTAGCCACGCCTGTCACACCAGGCGGGTCTGAACTGGTTTGAGTGTTTGCACCCAAGCCAAAATCAGAGCCCTTTGAAAGACTTGCGTCATACCAAACGGACAAGTTGCGGCCATCTAGAGTTGTTAAAGTTAAGCCGCCGTTGCCAGAGTCTCCAGCGGTTACGCCGTGCTGATCAGTCTTGGCATTGATGGCGTTCATCACATATGATCTGCGCTCTGCCTCAGTTTGACCCTTGGTTAAACTGAGGTTCACTGTGATGCCATTAATGTACAAATCGGTCTGAACTGAGCTATCACCAATTGTTGTCTTGGCACCTCTAACCACTGCACCATTAGCCGTTGCTGATACACCAGTAACGGCAAGTTGCTTGTTTATTGCAGCAGCAATGGCAATAGCACTGCCAGCCTTTGAGCTTGAGGTAGAAACTACGTTACTTTTTGTATCGTCGGCTGCATCGGAAGCAGCAATGGCATAGTCATTAGTACCAATAGAAATCTTTAAATCGCCAGCATTAAGTACTTTACCTGTTGATCCAGCCGCCACTGCTTCACGTTCCGTGGTCTGAATTTTAGGGGTGCCAACTGGTATACCAGCTTTACCATTCAGAATTGGAAATCCATTCCACTCGTGAACTTCTGAAACCCGGACAATTTCTTGCTTGAGTTGCTGAAATTCTTGGTCCAAATAGCTTCGCTGGTCAGAGGAATATGTTGAGTTGGCAGATTGCACGGCAAGCTCACTCATGCGTTGCAGCATGGTGGTAATTTCTTGCGTGGCGCCCTCAGCTGTTTGAATCATAGAGATGGCATCACCGGCATTCCGAATAGACTGCTTCAGGCCTTGGATGTTTTGATTCATCCGCGCGGCAATCGCCAAACCAGCCGCATCGTCTTTGGACGAATTGATGCGTTTGCCAGTGGACAGCTGTTGCATAGCAACTTGGCTGTCACGGTTTGACATTTTCAATGCCGATTGTGTGTACAACGCTTTAACATTGGTGTTAATGACGGTCATGGGAGGCCCCTAATTGGGTAAGTTGCAAGTAGTTAATCTTTGGCAACAAGTTGCCTCTGTTAATTTGGGATAGTTCTATTGTTTCAATTGGAGAGTTTAGATGCTGGCATTACTTCGTGCACAGTGACCAATGCGTTGCGCTCTTGAATCAAGGTTGCATCGTTAGGCCACTTTTGAAGCGCTGTTTCTAAAATGCGATGTGCCTCAGCTACGTCTAAGTTGCACGCCAAAGCACGGGCCAACATTTGATAAGTCATCGGTTGAACGCGTTCGGTTTGAACAGCAACCAAGTCTTGCAGAATCTCGACGGCCATGGGCCAGTCCTCGCGAGTAATGGCCAAGAGTCCAGAAATTGCCAAGATGTCTTCACTTAAGGGATAAAGCGCCAAACCCGCTTCAGCCAAAGCCTGAGCCATGTCCGGCTGGTCTTGCGCCACCAACCACTGAATGCCCAAACGGAAATCAATAGGGTTAAAGCTCGAAACTTCCTTGAGGTTTAAAGATTGTTCTGCAACCAAGTGTTGCATGGCTTGTTGAAGTTCAATATGCATGTCTAGCTCCTGTAGTGAATAAACATCTGCAGGTTGAATGAAATCAACACTACTGATGTGAATACAGGTTACTTAGCAAGACGTGTGCCAACTTAGTATTGGCAATTAGTGTCGAAAGTTTGATTGAAAGTGGCAGGGGATTGCCGGAATTAGGCGAAAAACGGCAATCTTTAGGTCATTCTAGGACTTCAAGATTAAAGACACCCTTGAATTTGGCCAGGGTTGCGCCGTTAGTATCGGCATCGAACTGATTTTGGGTCAGCACCAGGGCATTGCCGTCACTGATTTCAATGGCGTCAATTTTCGATCCTAAGGCAATCAAACTCACAAAGTTCGTGGCAACTTGACTGGCCAAGCCTTTGACCGAGACAGTGGCAACTTTATTTTTGCCTGATGCGTTCGTCGCTTGGTCAGGCGGTACGTCTAACAGCGCAAGGGCTTGATTAGCAGGCAATAACTTGGCAATGGTGGTTGCAGAAACAGCATATTGATCAAAAGTGATGGCTACTGGATCTTGAACATTGGTAATCTCAATAGAGTTTAGCTTGTCTCCCAATGCCAACAGTTGGTCCCAATTTGCTGCAACATTGGCACTTTGATCTGAAATTTGAATACTAGAGACTTCATTTCTAACGCCGAGCGTATCGAGGTCCGTTACTTTAGCCACAGAAACACGAAGGCCAAAGTTGCCAACTAACTTATTCAGTTTGTCTTCTATCAAAACATAGTCTGCCATTGTCAAGGACATGGCCGTAGCATCTTGAGTGATGTTGATGCGGTCAAGTTTGCTCAAGCCTAGTAAATCAGGTAGAGAGTCGCCAACTTCTGTTGAAGTAGTGGTCAATGAATATTGAGTAACTCGACTGTCCGCTTCTAAAGCGGTGGTTTGCTCAACTGCAGCGGCATCCACACTGATATCAAATGTGCCTTTAATCTTGGCCAGGGTTGCTGTATCTAAATAGTCTTCCCCGCTCAATGTCAGAGTCCCCGGCGTGGTGCTCAATCGGGCACTCAATATTTTGTCATCTGAAATGACGCCAAAACTTTGACCAATTGTGTCGGCTGAGTCGACAAGCGCCAAGCTGCTGATGGTTTCTGACTTAGTTGGGTCAGACAACACGGTTCGTGCAAAGCTGATATCGCCACCCGTTAAAGCCAATAGATAAGGCACATTGGCTGTGGTATTGACCTTGGCCAATGCATTGCGATTGGCCAGATACTCTGATGCCTTCATGTTAAGGACAGGTTTGACTTCAACAGTTGAAATGTCTTTCAATTTTGTTGAGAGGGCAGACAAACCCGAAATATTGCTGGCAATTTGATCGGCAGTGTCATTGACGCTAAAGCTGAGGTTGAACTCTCCAGCTGAGTCTTGAACAATGGCATCGCTGGCTTTGATGTCTGTCAATTCGAGTTTGAAATTTTGATCGATCAAGCCAAGCACATTTTTATAGTTCTGAAAGTCAGTAAAGCTCAAACTAATGCTTGAGTCGTCGGTCAAGGTTAGGGACTTGAGCTTTGTTCCAAATTTGCTAAGCGCAGAGAGTGAATCAGTAATTGCAGCGGCAGTGCCTGTCATCTCGGCACTGATGACATGCTCATTGGCCAGCAAATCAGCAGAAGCACTGACGTTGGCATTCGTCACTGCCAAGGTATAGCCCCCCTGGATTTTGTCCAACAATGTTGAACTAGATGCCAATTGAGTTTGCGAAATATTGATGGGCGAAACTGGCCCAGTTAATACAATTTCAGACAGCTTGGCGTTGGTAAGTAACTGGTTAAACTTCGCAGAAATTTCTAATGCAGAGTCTTTGACCGAAACTTTGTCTACCTTTGTATTGGTTGCTACATCTGCTACATCTGCTGCATCGCTAGCGGTAGCGTCAGATAAATCAGCTTTGTATGTGCCTTGAATTTTTGCAAGCGTATCAGTGCCTGTTTTCCACTGGGCCATGCTAATTTGCAAATGACTGTTGGCAACAGCCGCATCAGATTGCGTGATGGCGGTTAAAGCTGGTCCAGCAGCCATCAAATTCTCAAAATTTATGGAAAGTTGGCTAGCTGTATCCTTAACCTGAACCTTAGCGACATGCTCATTTTGAAGTAAGTTCATTGCGCCAGAAGCGCTCACGTCACTCAAAGAAACTAAGTAACCAGTTGTTTTTGAAAATACATTGCTATTGGCTTCCCAGTTTTGCTGAGAAATAGGAATGAGGGTGCCGAAGTCGTTTTGACTTACTTTGCTGATTTTGCTCCCCAATGCATTCAAGTCTTTAAGCAGGTTAATGTTCGATAAGTTGGTGGAGGAAGCTGTGACTTCCATGCTTTGCAAATGTGAGTAAATAGGTAGGGATGTATTTTCAGAAAAGAATTTTGCGTCTGCTGCAGCTACGCCAGTTACATTGACTTTGTAATTGCCCTCAATCACGTTGAGTGCATCGGCATATGTTGCCAGATCTGTCACGCTCAGTGTAAATGGTTTTGGAACGCCTGCTTCCGACACGCTGATGTTAAATGCCAATTTATCTAACGAGGCAGCTTCTTGAAGAGCCCCCAAATTGGTGGCAATGTTATCAACCGTATCTAAAACTTTAACGCTACTGATGTGATTGATGTCTTGCACCATCGTACTGATTTGACTGGCCTGCGCATTCTTTACTGACAATTTGTAGGTGTCCTCAAGTTTACTCAGAATATTTCCAGACGCACTGTACTGTCGACCCGTAATTTCAATGGCAGCTTTGTCTGATTGCTTGATGAGTGTCAGTTTGGATCCAAGACTTTGTAGCATGTCAAAGTTGGAAGAAATGGAGGCACTAGTGTCCAATACTTCCAACGACTTGACGCGAACGTCATTTGCCAAACTGAGCGCTTTGGCGGCGCCAACACCTTTCAAATTGACGCTATAGCCTCCCAAAATCTTTGAAAGAGATCCAATGTGAAGCATCCAATCATTGGCTGTCAGTGACAAGGCATTGCCTGGAAGTCCTTGAACTCTAGCATCTGTTTGAACAATGGTCGTTAAATTTTTACCGATAGACGTTAAATCAGACAATTTCGCCGCGAGATTTGCGGCAGTGTCTGAAACAGAAATAGAGGCCACGCGATTGGATGGATTATTAATCAAAGTCTTGGCATCGATAGCTGCCACGCCCCTCACATTGAATTTCAAGGTGCCATTTGCTGATTTGAGTAAGCTAATTGCATCAGCATTGCTTGCCATTTGATCAAAGCTAATATTGATGGCGTTGTTGGTGCCTACGACAACAATATCGTTCACCAAGTCGTTCCCATTTAAATCATTCAGATTGATTGAAATAGCAGCGCTTGTATCTTTGACGGAGATAGATGCGATGCGTGGATTGTTTTTAATGGCTTGTGCGTCTACCGCTGAGCTTTCCAAAATTGCCAGCTGGTAATTGTTGTTGAAATTGGGATTTGTAGGGTCTGTCACAGGATTTACCAGCCCATCAATTTTTGCAGCATCGCCGGGCACATCCACTACTTTTTTGAGAATTTGGTCGCGACCAAAGTATTCAGTGGCGGTCATCGACAAAGGCTGGTTGTCGGTAATTTGAATGGAGTTCAACTGAGTACCTAGATTGCTCAGCAGATTTAAATTCTTTGAGATGCCCTTTGCGGTATCAACTATGTCTAGCGAGATAATTTTTTTATTCGATTTAACGCTGAGAGCAGTAGAGGAATCAATGTTGAAAACAGCTAGTTGATAACCTTTATAAATTTTTCCTATAACCGCAGAATCCTTCTTTAGTTGCTCTGCCGATACCTTGAAAAGATTGATATCGTTGCTTTTGATGGTATTCACCTTAAGTCCTATTGCTTGCAGATCATCTAAACGATTTGCAATATTTTGGGCACTGTCAACGATGTTTACTTTTGCTACTTTGATGTCGTTGGCTATGGCTAAAGCTTGCGAGGCGGTAGCCCCACTGACTTCTACTCCAAAAGTACCGACCAGATGGTTAAGTATTCCGGTATTTGTTGAATACTGGATTTGTGATAGCTTGAGAAACTTATTGGAGTCTGTAAGTTGGATATCTCCCAGCTTTCCTTCAAACTGACCAATCGAGTCAAACTTGGATGAAATATTGACCGAGGTATCTTTAAGCGAAAACTGACCAATCTTGGCCATTGCATCTGGTTTAAGCAATTCAATGTCTCTGGCCAATGCATCAGTCACGTTAAGGCTGATTTTGTTAGTGCCGCCCAAGTTCATCTTGTTCGTCAAATTAGTCATCGGTTTTGTCAGCAGTTGTTTGGCTGTGACGTTGATAAATCCCGTTGACTGATCGGACAAATTGACCGCATTCAGGTTATTGGCGATGCTTGCAAGTGCGGTTAAGTTGTTTTCAATATTTGCTGCTGAATCCTGCAATGTGAACTTGGCGCGTGGGTTGAGCTTGATGGCCGAAAGCGCCTGCGCAACACTGAGCGTAGTCGGTGAATTGCTTTGCTGGTAATAATTGGCAATAACAGTTGCGCTTTGAATGTTCATCACTCTTGAATCGGAAGATTGCTGACAATCTTGATATCGACCCAGAGATAATTAAAAACGAACTGTCCCGTCATTGATCTCAATAAGTGGCAATTCATTGCCGTGCGGCAGCAGTAGCCAATCAGAAAATGGGTGATCTCTAACTACATTGACCGTGGTCAAGCGTCAAAATACCGTCTTAATTTGGGCATAAATATTGCTTTACAAAACTTATTGCCTTTAATTTAGTCAAGGCAAGATGGGTGTTCAACAAGCTGTTTTTTGTCACCGTTAAAGCAAGTTATCAGGAGCATAAAAATGATCCCTGCAAAAAATATTGAATTTGAAAAAATTTTCAATTTGTATAGGAAAAAAAAATTTTCTGAAGCCAAAAGTAAATGTGAAAGATTTATTGCAAAGAATAAAGATAACGTTCTCGCAAATCAATTGTTAGCAAAAATTGAGATAGCAGTAGGTAATATTTCTAAAGCAATTTCAATATTAAATTTATCATTGAAGACAAGCCCTCAGAATATTGATTTATTAATTGACTTGGGTAATGCTCATAAAGAATTAAATAATTTTCAAGAGTCATTTGAATGCTATCACAATGTTACGAAAATTGATCCTTTAAATTTAATTGCATATCATAATTGTGCTAATTTACTTTTTAAACTGGGAAGTTATAATAAGGCTATAGATTTATATTCAAAGGCTTATCATATAGATAATAACCATGTAAAAAGTCTTATTGGAGTGGCTAGAGCTTATGAAGCATTAGAAGATTACTCGATGGCAATAAGTATTTATGAAAATATAGTTGATAAATTTATTGACAGTGAGACAGCATTGCTTAACTTAGGCAACTTATATCGCAAAATTAATAAACATGATAAGGCATTACGAATTGCTGAAGAGGCTGTAATTAAATTCCCAAATAATATAAATTGTCTTTCTTTAAGAGGTGTTATACAAAAAGAACTAGGGATGCTGCCTGCAGCCTTGGTTGATTTCAAAAAAATGAAAGAAATATCACCTGACTCAGATTTGGCAAATAATAACATTGCTATGACATTATTGATGATGGGTGATTACCAAAATGGGTGGCCCCTTTTTGAAGCGAGGTGGAATCTGGAAGAAGGTCGAAAAAAGAAATATATTTCCTCGAAGCCTGTTTGGAATGGTCAAAAAACTTGTAATTTGTTGGTTTGGGCGGAACAAGGCATTGGCGATCAGGTAATGTACAGTTCCATACTTTCAGATGCCTCTGCCTCAGTTGATAATCTCTTTGTTCTTGTCGATAAACGACTTAAAGAGCTTTTTGCACGTTCTTTTGATTCAAAAATCAAATTCATTGAGACTAGAGAAGAAGCAGAAAAAACTGGATACGACTTTCAGCTCCCAATGGCTTCTCTGGCAAAATTTTTTAGAAATTCTGAGAAAAACTTCCATCGGGAACAAAGTAGTTATTTGTTGGCAGATCCTTTAAAGGTATCTCAATTACGATTAATGTTAACTAAAAATGAAGATGAAAAAAAATTAATTGGAGTGAGTTGGAAAAGTGTTAATCCGAAAAATGGTTTGAAGCGTGGGGTCTCGCTAATTGATTTCTTAGAAAAAATTAATGAACCTGGTATCCAATTTGTAAATTTGCAGTACGGAGATATTACTGCAGATTTAATAGAGTTAAATAAAAATTCACAAATTAAGCTAATTTCACTAGAGGAAATTGATAATTTTCACAATATCGATGGTCTAGCAGCTTTAATTATGGCGTGCGATGAGGTAATTTCTATCGATAACTCAACAGTACATTTAAGCGGCGCATTGGGTAAAAATACCAAGGTTCTATTGCAAAGTAGTGCTGATTGGAGATGGCAACAATATCGAGCAGATACACCATGGTACCCTAGTATGCAATTAATTAGAGATGCAATCATTTAATATAATTGCTGATTTTAAATATCAATAATCTTTAAGTAAATAAATGAACAATAGAAATTTCGAAGTTAGTAATAAGCAAAAAGAGCTGATTAATTTGTACACATTGATGGCTCAAAATGGTTATCAAACTCATGATGATCAACACATCAGTGTTGCATTTAGCGATATGGAAATTCGCGCCTTCAAAGATCCAGTAAAAAAATGTTTTTTTGATTTAAATATTAAAACAGTCCTAGATTATGGATGTGGTGGAAGTAACTATGAAACTTCTGGATTTAGTGAGGGCCAAAGTGCCAAAGAGTTCTTTAATTTAACAGAAGTACACCTGTTCGAACCAGCTAGAGACATCGATCAAAGAACAAAAGCTGATGCGGTTGTTTGTTTTGATGTTCTAGAGCATATCTTCATTTCAGATTTGCCACGGATCATCCACGAGTTGTTCACATTAACTGAAAAGCTACTAATTGTGAATGTGGCGTGCTATTCGGCTCGAGCCATGCTTCCCAACGGCGAAAATGCGCACATTACAGTTCGCGATCCAATGTGGTGGAAGGGTATGTTCGATTGCATTGCATCGGAATACCCAGACGTAACCGTTCAGCTGTACTGCTCAACAGGGTGGCGAAAAGTAAAAGCATTTCAGCTTTATAAGGCGTACCAATGGCAACAACAGAATGGATTTGTTGTTCCATTGTGATTAGCGCTGTTTAAATACAGTCAAAAGCAGAAAGTAGATTGTCCCCCTGAGATGGGAAAACTTTCTACCTTCAGCACCTTTGCCATCATGAGCAATAACCCAGAGGTTTGCTGTGCCCCTATTTCATATTTAGGCCGTCAGTTCAAACCCAGTGGCAGTATGTGTGAAAAACACATCTGTACTGCCGTCCTTAAGTTTGTGAGTTGGTACTGCCGTAAAGCCTCGATTAGCCTGCTCAAACAAAGCACCTTGTGGATCCAAGGCTGTCCAATCTGTCACAACACCCGTTGGCGCCCAAACCGTAGTTGCATCAGACATCAAAATTTGTGAAGCATCTAACTTCAGCGGATTGGCTTCTGTGCCAGAGCTGAGGTTTGATCCCACTAAATAATAATCAGCGGTACCAATTTGAGCTTTATAAACACTGCTATTGCTGCCTGGGCTTTCTTCAGAGGCTACTGCCAGGCCAACAACACCGTCATTGTTAAGGTCGCGCCCAACATAGGCCTCGGTTGAATTGTATGCATCTGTGGTGTATCCCCCGCCTGCTTCCTCGGCAATCAACTGCTCCAAGGTCAAAGCGTTAGCAGCAGCATAGCTTGCACTGTCTAAGACCCAATCGCTTCCTGATTTTTCGAAGGCGAACTTTACAAAACCATCGCTGGTTACATTAGTCGATTGTTCTGCCCAAACTTCTACAGAGGTGGCCGAAATCGAGACGATTGATTTGACGTCATAAGTAACACCAGTCGTGCTCGAAGTAGGACTCCAGTAATTCAGACTTCCTTGGCCATCGTCAAACATCAGAGCGCCGCCCTTGATGTCGGAGCCATCAGTATCATTTTTGGCATTGGCGTAATTATCTGTCACAAAGTAAATTTGTGATGTGCCAACACTTGCTTTGCCCAAAGTGAAGGTATCGAACTTCGGAGATTCGAATTTGAAAGGCGTGGCTTCAGCCTTAAAGCCAACAGTGCCGTCGTTGTTCAAATCAACTGTGCTGTTGTATTCGGCCGCAGCTACATTGAAGCCAGTCATTGCATTGGGTACAGCAGTACCTACTTCGGGACTCATTTGAATGTAGGAGCCGGTGTAGCCGCCAAATGCGTCCAACTGTTTGCTAAATTTAAAGGACTTTACATCACCAGCAGTATCGGTGCCGTAAACTTCAAGTACGTCGTCGTTAGTATCATCTGTACCACTGCTGTTTTCATAAATGCCTTTAATGAAAAATGCAGAGTCGGTTGGAATGCTCCAAGCTGTGCCGTCTGTTTTCAGCAAGGCTTTGCTCAAGTCTAACTTGCCGCCATTGGTGGGCATGCTGTTCACAACGAAATATGATTTTCCACCCATGCTGGCTGATAACAAGCCTGTGCTTCTACCTGTAGCATTTCCGATGCTGTCGAGCACGCGGTAATCGCTCACACTCACCGCGCCTACTTGGCCGTCAGCGTTTAAATCTTTGTCGTCGCTGTTGTCGACAAGCGGGCCGATTTCTAACTTTGCCATTTCAACAGCAGTCAAAGATACACCTGCCCCTAGGCTCTTGCCTGTGGACTTTGTAAATTCGTAGCGTTTAAATTCGTCGCTTTCGCCAGCTGTACCAGCTTTGACAGCGTAAACATAACGCTTATCCTGATTGCTGTCGTCAGTAACTGCAGTGATATTGAATCCTGAATCGGGCGTCCAAGCTGCTGTACCTTCTTGATTGAACAGCGCATTGTTTAACCCTAAAGGCGCCGATGACGTACCTGGGGTGATGTCAGAACCTGCCAAAATATAGGTGGCAGTAAAGCCTCCCACTTTACCGATGGACACACCTTTATAATTAGCCTCAGAGCCAGTACCAGCAACAATTTTGAATCCAAATGCTCCATCTTTGTTTAGGTCGCGCCCCACTGTTTTTTCTACATCAACCAAAGCTGCTGGGTCTGCGCGTTGAGTTCCTTGGTATGTAAATGCAGCGTCCCATGTGGACTTGAAAACATCCGTAACATCACCTTGACCATCGGTTTTATAGGCGTACACATCGTATGAGTTAACAGTGCTGCCATCTTTGTTGGTAACTACGCCGCCTACTTTAAAACCTGTGACTGCGCCTGTGCCTGTGTTGGGTGACCATGCTGAGGCTGTGCCTGAGTTACCCAGTAACAAGGCTCTGCTAAGGTCCGTTGGGGCAGTACCATTGTTGGCGCCTGAACCCACCACGTAAAATTCGGCACCTAACACTGTGGCTTTAAAAAGTCCACCGTTTGTGTCCACAGCACTTGTGCTGAGAGAGCCAACATTTCCAGCGTCAGCAATTTGTTCTGCAGTCACTGTATCGGTTTTGAGTAGCTTGCCATCCCCAGCGAAGGTGTAACGTTTGCCATTACTACCGTTTAGAGCGTAAACCTCTGTGGAGTGAACGTTGTCAGCGGAATCTTTGGTGACAACAGCAGCTTTGATATTTTCGCCCAGGGCTAAGATCCACTTTGATCCGTCGGCGTTGAGCAAAGCTGCATTGACCAAACGGGTAGTGTTGCCTGTCATGCTTTGGTTCATGACCGTGTAGGTGTCTGAGCCTATTTGTGCCTCATACAAAGTGTTGTTGACCAACGTTTTGGTAATCTTGGCGCCGATCACGTTATCACCGTTGATATCACGTTCGACATCTTTTTCTATATCAGCCAAGTTGATGGCGTCTAAAGTTGCAGTGAGCGAAGCATCGTTGGCAGCCAAGGTTGAACGAGTTTTACTGCCGTCCAATTTGAAGTCAGAACCGAATGTGTACTCGGTAATGTCGCTACCTACTTTGGCATAAATTTTATACTGTGTACTAACACCCGTGCCAGAGGTGATTGCGGTGTAACGGTCTACCTGGACGGTGGCGGACCAATTGCTACCATCGGCATTGAGCAATGCATTGCTCAAATCTGTAGGGGCAGCAGCGTTGGTATCACCTAAAGACAAAATGTCCTGTCCGCCGGCGCTCACCTTGTACAAGCCTCCCACAGCATCGTGTGTTGTGGTCACGATGATTCCTGTGATGCCATCACCGTTGAGGTCACGTGGCGGGTTTTGACTATTTTCAAGGGTGACCAGATCTGCCAGTTGCATATCACCCGAATATTCGCCTAGCAATGAGTTTTTATTGCTTATGTCAAAAACATACTTTTTAATGTTGTTGGAACTGTTGGTGGCAACGACAGTAAAGTTATTATTGTCTGTTACACCAGACATAACAGTGAAACCTGAGTCAGGTTCCCAGTAGCCCGAGGCTGTCTTCAGGGCGTTGTCAAAGTTCAATCCCTCGCTGGCCACTTTGCTACCAGGAATTAAATTGGCTGCACCCTTAAAGTAAACACCTGTAGAACCATCAAAATTGCCTGTGTAAAGACCTCCGCGTGAATCAAGAGCTTCAGTCACATGGACGCCATATTTATTATCATCGTTCAGGTCTTTATTTACTTCTGTTTCAGCAATAGTAAATTCTTCAGCCGTTAAGTTTTGAGCGTTTCCTGTTTGAGTGTAGTTGCTGCCAAAAGTATATTTGGCATAGGTGGCTTGATCAGTACCTTGATTGGTCGTTACAAAAACAGTGTATTTCTTGGTGGTGCTAACGTCATCTACCACCACACGAAATTTGGCTGTATTTTCGTCCATCTCTGTAGGCTCCCAAGCCGTACCATCTCCCTTTAGCAGTGCTTTGCTTAGGTTCAGGGCGCTATTGGCTGAAGAGGACAGGTTGGTACCCGCCAAGATATAGCTTTGACCAAAAGCCTTTCCTTTGAATAAGCCGCCAGCTTCATCGAGTGCAGTGACAGTGAGATCTACACCGAACTTGCTGTCACCATTCAAATCGCGAGTGTTGGAAGCTTCTGCAGCTGCCAAATCTCTGGCTGTAACGGCTACTCCAAACTTAGTTGCATCGCTCACGACCCAGTTACTTCCGCTAGCAACAAAACTGTACTTGAGCAGATCGTTGCGGTCAGCAGGGCTTTTATATGCGTATGCGTCATAACCTGCACCGACGGCAACCACTGACGTTACAGAATAGCCTGATGCTGGTGCCCATGCTGTGTTGTTCGAATTGAGTAATGATCCCGTGAGGCTTTGTGCCAATGAACCAGTTGCTCCTGTGCGAAGACCGCTACCTGCAATGAAGAATTCTTTGCCTAGAATACTACCTTTGTAGAGACCGCCTTGACTATCGACTGTGCTAGTGATGTCAACGCCAAAAACGTCGTCATTATTAAGATCTCGCTTGGCTGTCTTCTCCGCTGTAGCCAATTCATCTGCAGTGACGCTAATGCCTACTACGCTATCGGCGTCAAGGCTGAAGTTATTGCCTGAACCCGTAAAATTAAACTTCAAAACTTCGTTTGAGTCGGACTCGTCTATGGCGTAAACAGTACGGTCAGCCCCTGTTTTAATCATACTTGTAATTTTATAGCCGTCACCCGGACCTGCCCATGCTGTACCGTCAGCATTCAAAAGACTTCCACTTGTGTTAATAGGTTTTGCGCCTGTTTTGTCAGTTACAGCAGTACCTGTTTTAGATAAATAAACTGTAGTGCCTAGAACGTCGGCCTTGTAGAGGCCTGAAGCCGCGTCAGTACTATCTGTAACCTTGACACCAAAATTGCCATCCGCATTGAAATCACGCTTGGCACTGGCTTCTTCATCAACGAAATCGCTGTTGGCTAAAACGACTGGAGAGAAATTGTTTTCTTTCAGCTTCAAACCACTGTCAAATTGAAAGCGCGTAACCTCGCCATTGTCTGCATTGGTGGCGTAAACAGTCCAAGAAATATTGTTAGGGGTATCGCTGGTTTGGACTGCGCGAAAAGACGAAAAATTGACATCTTTAAAGGCCTCAGTTGGAGACCAGGGGGCAGAGCCATCGGCATTCAGCAGCGTAGCATTTTTTACATTGATATTTTTTTGTTTTTCGAGGTTGTTTGAGCCAACCACAAACAAATCTTTCCCCATTACATTGACATTGAAAATGCCATCAGCTGCTTTGCGCTTGCCGTTGTTTGCACCGTTGCTACTAATGAGAGTCCTGTCAATTAAGCCTCCTACTTTCGCGTTGCCATCGAGATCGCGCTTGGTTGTGATTTCGGCTTCAGAAAGGTCCATAGCAGTGAGTTCAGTCAACGCACCGCTGGACTTCATCACACCATTTTGATCAAAACTGTATTTAACTGCTGATGCATTGTTGGGCTGGCCAGAACTGGCAGTGCTTGGGCTGAAAACATACAAATCTATGTTTTTACCTTTGGCTATCAGATTGACCGTTTTTGATGAGGTGTCGATTGAAAATCGTGAGCCATCAGCGTTTTCAAGAATGACGTTTGAGCCGCCAATTACTTTACCTTGTTGGATGCCAGATCGCGCATAAATGAAGGCCTGACCATCATCAATGGGTGTAGGATTGACAACTCGAGGTGCAATTTTTTGCAGCGTTGCTTTGTATAGCTTGCCCTTTGTGTCTAATGCAGTAGGGCCGTTCGCAGTCGAATGGCGAAGTATTTCGTTCGTGGTGTTGAGGGAAGAAATTCTCATCTTAGACTCCGTTTGTTCATTTTTCTGGGGATTCGCCAGTTAAAACGATTTGCTTGTTCATGGAATCGACAGCAACTTTAAAAACTTGAGTCGCATGGCACTAACAAGATAAAAAAGAGTTGAAGGTGAATACTTTTTCAACGCTACTCATACTTGGTGTTGGCGAAAGTCATTAGTTCTCAATGAAACTGATAGTCATGGGTGCGAGCCGCTTCACTTAAAGCGTGCTTGCAAACTAGGTGTGTTTGTCCCAGCAACAAAGCCACCTCAATAGGTGGCTTTATCCAGTCAATAACTTATGGGCTGCAGTGCAGTGGCTAATTACTTGAGAAGCGCTAGCACTGACTGGGTCGATTGGTTTGCTTGTGCAAGCATGGCTGTTGCAGCTTGTTGAACAATCTGTGTACGCGCTAACTCGGCTGAAGTTTTAGCGTAATCTGTATCCATAATGCGACTTCTTGATGCGCTGGTGTTTTGTGAAACATTCAACGCATTGTTTGCAGCGTAGGTCAAACGGTTAATGGTAGCGCCCAAGGTAGATCGCTGTTCATTGACTGTGTCAATGTCAGCGTCCAGTGTCGTTAGATCTTCAATATCAGCTGTCGTACTCAATGCATCAATAGTAAAAGAAATTGCATTGTTGTCGTTTGCGCCTACTTGTACTATCGTTGGATCACCTGAAAATACATCCATGCCATTCCATGTTGTATCTGTTCCGATACGCTCAATTTCAGTATTTAACGCATCGAATTCAGTAGATAGAGCAGTCAAATCATTTGAACCATTGGTGCCGTTTAAGTATTGAACAGATAATTCACGCATGCGTTGTAACATATTGCTAACTTCCTCCATGGCGCCGTCAGCAGTTTGAAGCAATGAGATGCCATCGTTTGAGTTACGAACGGCTTGATCCAATCCGCGAATCTGCGATGTCATACGCGATGCAATGGCCATCCCAGCTGCATCATCTTTGGCACCGTTAATGCGCTTACCTGTTGAGAGTTGCTCCATGGCAGTAGACAATGCACGATCGTTGATCGCCAATGTGCTAGATGCAACGAGAGACTTGACGTTGGTATTGATAACTGACATGTTGTTTCCCCTTCAATGAGATAAATTGTTTGACAAGCTTTAAAGTTGTTAGCTTGTTAGATGATGATTCGGACGGTCTTTAAATAACTTTAGAATAAATTTATTTTTTTTAAGTTTTCTTGTCTGCAAGAGTGCCTTTGAAGGCTTCAAAATTTTGAGCAATCTTAATAACCACTTCATTTGGAATCTGTCTTACTACTTCACCGGTCTTTGTATTGCGCACCGTCACAATGGGTGTGCCGCCGCCCTCGCTTACCGTAAAACCAATGCCAGTTTTATTGGAAGACAGTTGTTCATTTAAAAGGCTGACAGCTTCTCTAACAGATTGGCTGATCTTCACAGGGTCAAATGAAATTTTGGCTTTGGTGGGCAGCTCTAATTTAGGCGCAGGCTTAACGGCTGGCGCTGAGTCTGACCTTTGCGCGCTATTGTTTGGCGCAGGCGCAGCCTGAGGCCTTATTAATAAACCGCCAGGGCTGACTTGTTTGATATCGGATGACATGATTGCCCGTCCATTTCTTAAATAGGGTGAATTCACCAAAAACCTTGAAATTCACCCAAAAAGATGAAAAGAAAAGTTTCCTGAAAGGTGATTCGACCCCTCAATAAAAAACTTGAGGGGTTATTTAAAAAATAAAATGGCTAGGCTGTTGGCTTAACTATTCTTGTTGTAAGCCGCCATCATGTTGGTCAAGCTAGACCTGACGTTTTTACTTTGGCCCACGATATTTTCCATCGCGCCAAATTGCTTGTTGTACCTGCTCAGAAGCAAAGCCATTCGCGTCTCTAGCTTGGCCAATTCTTCTTTATAGTTCGATATCTGTTTAGTAAGATTTGTACTTTGAGTGGTCAAAATTCCGTTGTAAGCTAGCATTTTTGAAAGCTTTTTAACAGCTTCGCCTGCAGCGCCGGCTTCAGTCGGGCTGAATGCACTCAAGTTCTCTTGATTATTGGACATCAAGGTGACCACGTCTTCAAATTGATCTGTCAA
>Ga0315908_10001667_pt1 | contig 16567 bp, 16 predicted proteins | sample LakEriMetagenome_12_FD_203520 | JGI IMG/M metagenome (GOLD analysis project Ga0315908, IMG submission 203520) | Freshwater fungal communities from buoy surface, Lake Erie, Ohio, United States - Buoy 4 MA124 | ecosystem: Environmental > Aquatic > Freshwater > Lake > Lake biofilm | place: USA... | reverse complement strand
CGTCGGTTACAACGACGACATCGGCATGGGCGGCCGCAGCCTCCCCCATCAGGGGACGCTTGCCGGCGTCACGGTCGCCGCCGGCCCCAAAAACGATGATCAGCCGGCCCGTCACATGCGGGCGCAGGGCCGCACAGGCTGCGATGATGGCATCGGGCGTATGCGCATAATCAACATAAACTGCGGCACCTGAACGTGTGATGACCGCACGTTCCAGCCGGCCGCGCACGCCCGAAACGCGGCCGAGATTCGAAAGCGTCTGCTTGATGTCGCCGCCACAGGCGATCACCAGCCCGGCCGCCACCAGTGCATTGGCAGCCTGATAGGCGCCGATCAGCGGCAGCGCGATCTTGTGGGTCTGACCGCCGGCCTGCATTACCAGATCCTGGCCCAGCGAAGTGGGTGTGCGGCTGAGCAGTTTCAGCGCATCGCCGGCTTCACCGACGGTGAGCAGCGTGAGCCCGCGTCCGCGCGCCACGTCGGTCATGCGGGCCGACCAGTCGCCGTCATCGGCCCAGATCACGGCGCTGCCGCCGTCATCCACAACCTCGGTCAGCAGCCGCGTCTTGGCGATGAAATAGGCTTCCATGGTGCCGTGGTAGTCGAGATGATCGCGCGACAGGTTGGTGAAGGCTGCGGCCGTGACTGGCAGGCCTTCGGTGCGATACTGGTCGAGCCCGTGGCTGGAGGCTTCGAATGCGGCGTGACTAATGCCTTCGCGTGCCAGGCCGGCCATGGTGGCCAGGAAGGTCACGACATCGGGCGTCGTCAGCCCGCCGGTGCCGTCGCGCGGGGAAACGCTGTCATAACCGGTGGTGACGCCCAGCGTTCCGATGCTGGCAGCGCGGTGCCCTGCCGCCTGCCACAGCTGGCGAGTGAGTTCGGCCGTGCTGGTCTTGCCGTTGGTGCCGGTGATGGCAACCGTGGTGGCCGGGAAGGGCGCGAAATAGCGGGCGGCCAGTGCTGCAAAAGCCCGGCGCGGATTGGCATCGGCCACGTGCAACACGCCCTCCACCCTGGCTTCGGGGCGTGCCACGATGGCGATGGCGCCGGCGGCGATGGCGGCTTCGATATAATCCTCGCCGTTCACGCGGGCGCCCTGGAAGGCGCCAAAGATAGTGCGGGGCGCGACCTTGCGGTGATCAAGCGCAAAGCCGGTGACGATTTCATCACCGGCTTTGCCTGCATTGGGGAGGAGCGCGCCGAGCCGCATCGCTATTCCTTGGCTTCGACGGCGGCCGGCAGCAGGCCGGTCAGATCCAGATCACGATTGGGTTCGGGCACGACACCCAAAGGCGGTGCGATGCGGCGGATGATGTTGTTGATGGTCGGCGCTACCACCATGCCGGCGGTGCGGAAGCCATAGGTGGATTTGCTGCCGCGCGGATCGTCGATCATGGCGACCACGACATAGCGCGGCGCATCGACTGGAAAGACAGCGGCGAAGTTCACCACATTCTGCCCGCGCACATAGCGGCCATTCTCGATCTTCTCGGCCGTGCCGGTCTTGCCGCCCACGCGGTAGCCAGGCACGTCGGCCTTGCGACCGGTGCCCTTGGTGACAACGAGGCGCAGCAGCCGGCGCAATTCCATGCTTGTGCGTTCCGAAAACACCCGGCGGCCTGGCTGCACCGCGGCCGCATCGCGCTTCAACAATGTGGGCGCACGGTAGATGCCGCCGTTGACCAGCGTGGCATAGCCATTGGCCAGGTGCAGCGGCGAGACAGTGAGGCCGTGGCCATAGCTGATCGTCATGGTGGCGCTCTGGCCCCAGTTCGACAGCGGCGGGAATTGCGGGCGGGCCTTTTCCTTCAGCTCGACTTCGACGGGCTTCAGGAAGCCCAGCTTGTCGAGATATTCGCGCTGGCGATCACGGCCCAGTTCCACGGCCATGCGGGCGGTGCCGATGTTGCTGGAATAGATGAAGATTTCCGGCACAGTGAGCCAGCGGTTCTTGGCGTGGTCGTCGCGGATGCGGAAGCCTGCAACATAGAGCGGCGCGGTGGCGTCATACAGCTTCTGCAGGTTGGTGAGCGTGCCGGTTTCCAGCGCGGTGGCGATGGTGAAGGCCTTGAAGGTGGAACCCAGTTCATAACCGCCCAGCGTCACCCGGTTGAAACGGCTGCCGTCGTCGTTCTGGGTGGTGTATTTGGTGCCATCGGCGCGCTGGCCCGGCACGTTGGGGTTGAAATCCGGCAAGGACACCATGGCCAGCACTTCGCCGGTGTTCACGTCCATCACCACGCCGGCGGCGCCCTTGGCGTTCTGATCAGCCACCAGCGCGGCCAGTTCATTTTGCATCGCCTGCTGCACGCGCACGTCGATGGAGAGCGCCAGTGGCGCCGCGCGCTGCACCGGATCGGCGAGGCGCTGGTCAAAGGCCTTCTCCACGCCAATCAGGCCATGGCCGTCATCGTCGGTATAACCCAGCGCCTGGGCGGCGAGGTTGATGTTGGGATAGAGGCGTTCGGCTTCGCGGGTCAGCTCGATCGCCGGTTCACCCAAGTCATTGATTCGGCGGGCCTGGCCGGGCAGAACGCGGCGGGCCAGATAGCGCAGGCCCTTGGATGAGGTGAGGTCGGTCAGGATTTCGTCACGGCTGCGTTCCGGCAGGATTTCAGCCAGCTTGGTGGCCAGCACTTCCGGATCGGAGGTGAGCCGGCGCGGGATGACGGTGATGGCATAGGCTTCAAAAGTACGGGCCAGTTCAACGCCGTTGCGATCAACAATGTCACCGCGCGGCGGGGCGGCGCTGATCAGTTTGATTTCGCTTCCGGGGGTGCCCTGGATCACGGAAAGATCGACCAGCCGCACCAGGATGATCAGAGCCAGAACCGGGAACAGCATGATCAGGAAGGCCAGCCGTTGCCGGGCCTGGGCGCGCGCCGTCACCCGTTCCCCAGCCACTGCCGGGGCGGCACCGATCAACGGATCATTGCCGGGGATGCTGGCCATCAGGCCTCCCCGTCCTGCGGTTCATCCGGCAGCATTTCCGGTTCGATAACAGGGGCTTGTGCGTCGCCGAAACTGGTGCGGACCAGGCGCGCGGCGCTGCCGGGCTGTGCCGGTGCGGGGCCAGACTGTGCCGGCGGGTTGCCGGCTGCTGGCGGAAGGCTGCCGGGCGCTGCCGGGCCAATTTCGGCCACCGCGAACTGCACGGTCGGCGCGGCATCGGGCCGAGCGGCAAAGCTGGCCAGCTGCACCGGCGAGCGCAGAATCTGCCCGCCCTGCGGCGCCGCCAGCTGGAACACGGCATCATTCCAGCGCTGCAATTCCGGCAGGCCGGCGCGGGTGCGCAGCTCGGCTTCCAGTTCGCGCACGCGTGACGTGTTTTCCACCAGTTCGAAGTTGAGCTTGGTCACCGCCCGGCGTTCGGCGGCGGCGCGCGTGGTGATCACTTGGGCCCCGGCCACGACGATCGTGGTGCCGGCAATCCACAACAGAGCCGAAACATACTGCCTCATGTGCGGCCTCCCTCGATTGCAGTTCCCCCAAGGACTCCCCACGCCGGGGCGGCGGTGCGCACGGCGCTGCGCAAGGTGGCGCTGCGGGCACGCGGGTTGCGGGCGATCTCGGCGGCCGAGGGGCGCACGGCCTTCATCGCCTTTTCAAAGCTGGCGGCGCGGGTGGGCGCGGCCAGTGGGGCGTGGCGCGAGGCGGCCGGCGCATGGCCCGAACGGTCGCGCAGGAAATTCTTCACCCGCCGGTCTTCGGCGGAATGGAAGGAGACAACCGCCAGCCGGCCGCCGGGCTTCAGCAACCGTTCGGCGGCAACCAGCCCGGCATCAAGCTGGCCCAGTTCGTCGTTCACATGGATGCGCAGCGCCTGGAAACTGCGGGTGGCGGGATCCTTGCCCGGTTCGCCGCGCCCCAGCACGCGGCGGATCAGCCCGGCCAGTTCGCTGGTGCGGGCAAACGGACGATCGGCCATGATGGCGCGCGCGATCCGGCGCGAGGCGCGCTCGTCACCCAGATGGAAGAGCACGTCGGCAATCTCTTCTTCGCTGGCGCTGTTGATGAAATCGGCGGCGCTCATGCCCTCCTGGCTCATCCGCATGTCGAGCGGGCCATCGGCCTGAAAGGAAAAGCCACGCTCTGCCGTGTCGATCTGCATGGAGGAGACGCCGATATCGAAGGCGATGGCATCAACCTCCGTCACGCCATGGTCGGCCAGTCCTTCCGCCATTTCCGAAAACGGCCGGCGGATCAGGGTGACATCATCGGCGCCGGCGATATCGGCATTCAGCACATGGGCCTGCGGGTCGCGATCAAAGCCATAGGCGTGGCCCAAGCCTTGCGCCCGGGCTGCGCGCAGATAGCCGCCGGCACCCAGCGTCGCGTCGACATAGAGATCGCCGGGCCCGAGCGCGAGCGCGGCCAGCACTTCGGCCAGCAACACGGGGATGTGCGGTGCCGCACTCATGCGACCGGGCCATCGATGGGCAGGCCGCGCGTTTCCAGTTCCATCTCGATCTGGATGCGCTGCAGTTCGGGCAGGCCGGGCAACGCCTTGAACGCCCAGGGATCCCACAGTTCGAAATAATCGAAGCCGCCAACAAACCAGACATGGCTGGTGATGCCGCTGACCCGGCGCAGCACCGGGGAGAGCACGATGCGGCCGGCATCATCGATGCTGTGCGGCTGGGCCGAACCAAACAGATAGGCGCGCTCGTCAAAGGCTTCGCGGCTGCCGGTGTCGCTGTGGCGGGCTTCGTGGGTGGCGTGCAGCTGTTCGGCAAACAGCGTGTCGAACGCCATCAGGCAGCGGCGGCCGGCATGACCCGGCCCGACCAGCACCTGCTTGCCGCCGGACTTCGCGGTGAGGACGTCGCGGAAGTTCGCCGGCACAGACAGCCGGTTCTTCGCGTCAACCGCGTTCAGCCCATAACCAAGATACGAATTTGCCGACACCCCATACCCCTGCCGCGGGGTGCCGTTGCAGCCAGTTTCGTCCCGATACTGCTGGGTCGATGAACGGCGGCACGGCGGATACACCCGCTGTGGAAAACGGATGTATCATGGGATTTGATGGGAGCCAATGGAATCTGATGGGCAAATGCCCGCTTAAATGGGGATATCCTTGGTGGAATGTGGCCAATTGGGGCGATGTTCTCGCCTTGTTCTAGGGTGGTTTGATGCTTGATTTGGGTTGTGGATAAGTCTGTGGGGCAGCACGCGCTGGATTCGCATGGGATTGGCCCCCACTGGGCCTGCCGATTCGCCCCGAATGCGCGGCGAATCTGGGCTGTTCACTGCTCTTCAGCCGGCCGTGTGGCCGGGCCGGGGGCGACGCCGAGCACGGCCAAGGGCTCACCGGCGCCGGGCTGTTCCTCGCGGCCGGTCGGGCCCAGGCCGGCGGCGGCGGCCAGAACGATCAGGAACACGGCTGCCAGGCCAGTCAGGCCCCAGCGCAGACGCTCCCCGCTGCGGCGGGCGCGAAGATCGGATGCAGACGAGATTGGGGGCAGATCCATCACGCTGATTCTACGCCCTTGAGTCAGACCGCGGCAAGCCCCTTCGCCGCCAGCCAATTCGGATTGTAGATGGTCGAAAGATAGCGCAGGCCGCTGTCGCACAAGATGGTGACGATCACATGGCCCGGCCCCATCTGGCGCGCCAGCCGCACCGCGCCCGCCACGTTGATGCCAGAAGACAAGCCAAGGCAGATGCCTTCTTCGGCATTGAGCCGGCGCACCCAGGCGAGCCCTTCCGCATCGGGCACCCGGAACTGGGCATCCACGTGCAATCCATCGAGATTGCCGGTGATGCGCGATTGGCCGATGCCTTCCGACACGCTTGACCCTTCGGCCTTCAGTTCGCCATGGGCAAACCAGTTGAACAGGGCAGCGCCTTCGGGATCGGTGAGCGCGATGGTGACATCGGGCTTTTCGGCGCGCAGGCCCAGCGCCACCCCGGCCAGCGTGCCGCCAGTGCCCACCGCGCAGGTGAAGCCATCGATGCGGCCTTCGGTTTGTCGCCAGATTTCCGGGGCGGTGGTGCGGATGTGCGCCAATCGGTTGGCAACATTGTCAAACTGGTTGGCCCAGATCGCGCCTGGCGTTTCCTCCGCGATGCGGCGGCTGGTGTGCACATAATGGCCGGGGTTGGCATAGGGGGCGGCCGGCACCAGCACCAGTTCGGCGCCCAGCGCGCGCAGCGTGTCCATCTTCTCGCGGCTCTGGGTTTCGGGCATGACGATGATGGTTTTATAGCCACGCGCCGCGCCCACCACCGCCAGGCCGATGCCGGTGTTGCCGGCGGTGCCTTCCACGATGATGCCGCCGGGTTTGAGCAGGCCCAGTTTTTCCGCATCCTCGATGATGCCCAGCGCGGCGCGGTCCTTCACGCTGCCGCCGGGATTGAGGAATTCTGCCTTGCCCAGGATGGTGCAGCCGGTTTCGGCGCTCGGCCCTTTCAGGGTGAGCAAGGGCGTGTTGCCGATCAGGCTGATGATGTCGGGGGCGTTTCGCATGGCGCGCTTTTACGCCCTTGCCGGCCAGCCCCGCAAGGAAGCTCTGTTGTGCCATGGCAAAGCCCGGCTAGAGTAGCGCCAAGATGCGCCGCCTGATCCTGCCTGCCCTTGCCCTGTTGTTGGCTGCCTGTTCCGGCGGCCGGCCCGGCGGCGATCTGGATGTGGCCGTGGTGGGTGAAGGGACGCTGGCCGAAGAAATGGCGCAGGAAGCCAGTCGGGCCACGCTGATCCGGCGCGGCAGCGGCGGCGAAGTGGTGGCTGGCGTGGCAACCAGCTGGCGCTTTCTGGATGATGGCGATGATCTGATCCTGCGGCTGGCGCCCTTGCGTTGGCCGGGTGCGGGCGACAAGCCGGGGCTGGAACTGGTGGCGCAGGATGTGGCCCTGGGCCTGCGCCGCAGGGGCAACGCGGACCGTGCCGCGCTGGCAGCCGCCGGGCTGAGCAAGCGCGGCACCGCCCGTGCGCCGATTGCCCGGGTGGTGGAACTCGCGCCGCAGCCGGCGACGCCGCTGCTGCTGGATTGGCTGGCCGAACCGGCGCTGGCGGTGCGTGATCGGCGTGGTCGGCTGTTTCCCGGGCCGTATGTGCTGGAAAAGGATGGCGGGGCCTGGCGCCTGCAGCGCCGCAGCGAAGGCCCGCTGCCCGATGCCCGCGCCGCCAGTATCCGTATCGCGTCCGTCGATGCTGCCGCTGCGGTTTCCGCCTTTGCCAAGGGCGAAGTGCAACTGGTGCTGGGCGAAGGCCTCGCCGGGCTTGGCGCGGCGCGGGCGGCTGGGCAGGGGCGGGCGCTGAAGCTGGAGACGGTGCCGGGCGTGATTGGGCTGGCCATCAATGCCAAAAGTGGCCTGCTGACCGATGTGCGGCTGCGCCGGGCGCTGCTGCTGGCGGCTGATGGCCGGCCGATGGCCAATCGGCTGGCGCTGGCCCTGCTGGTGCCGCAGAACCGGTTGTGGGATGGCCTGCCGCCGCCCAGCGACGATCGGGCACGCCCCGCCGAGGAGCGCCGCGCGCTGGCCGCTGCGCTGCTGCGGGAGATTGGCATCGGGCCGGAACAGCCGCTGCGCCTGTCGCTGCTGGTGCCAGCCGGGCCGGAATTTCAGGCGCTGGCCGAAACGCTGGCGGCCAATCTGCAGCCGCTGGGCATCAGCCTTGCCGTGCAGCGTGCGCGCCCCGGTGGTTTTGCCGCAGCGCGGCGCAGCGGCGCGGCCGATCTGGCGCTGGTTGAACAGACGGCGCGTGTGGCCGATGTGGTGGCGCACCTGGACCAATGGCGCTGTGGCCGGGTGCGCCCGTGCAGCGCGGCTGCTGATCGCCTGCTGGATGACGCGGCGGCGGCCGGCAATGATCTCACCGCGCGGCAGGCGGCAGCGGCAGCGGCGGAAGCGGCGCTGATGGCCGATCCGGCGTTCATTCCGTTGCTGCGGCCGGTGCGCTGGGCGCTGGTGGCGAATGAACTGTCAGGGTTCCAGGCCAATCTGCTCGGGCGTCATCCGTTGGGCCGCATTGCCGGCGATGGTCGCTGAGGCTGCAACCTTTTGCACGGGTGCTGCGAAGTTCGGGCATGTCCACGCGCGTCTGCAGCCATGACCAGTGACGAGGCCACATTGGCCCGGCTGATGTGCGCGGCCCAGGCCGGCGATGCCCTTGCCTATCGCCAGTTGCTGGGGATGGCAGCGCCGCTGCTGATGCGCTGGTTCCGGCGCAAGGTGGCGCCGGCTGATCTGGATGATCTGGTGCAGGATACGCTGCTGGCCGTGCACCAGCGCCGGGCGAGCTGGGATCCGGCGCGGCCGTTCCTGCCGTGGCTGGCGGCGATCGCGCGCTATCGCTGGGTGGATCGCCTGCGCCGCGCCCGGGTGCGCGATGCCGATGTATTGTTCGACGATATCGCGGTGGAATCGGGCGAAGCCGCGCTGATCGGCCGGCTGGGCTGTGATCGGTTGCTGGCGCTGCTGCCGGGGCCCCAGGCCGCTGCCATTCGCGCCGTGAAGATCGAGGGGCTGAGCGTGATCGAGGCGGCGGCGCGGCTGGGCCAATCGGAATCGATGATCAAGGTGAATGTGCACCGCGGCCTGAAACGCATGGCTGCGGCGGTGGACGAGGACAGGTGATGACGGAGCTTTCCCCCAACCAGCAGCTGGAGGCGCTGATGGATCGGCTCGCAGCCGATGTCGCGCCGGTGCAGCCGCTGGAGGACCGGCCCACGCTGCTGGTGCTGGCCGCGCTGTTGCTGGTGGCGGCGGTGCTGATGCTGGCCTGGCTGGGGCTGCGGCCCGATCTGATGGCCGGGCAGCCGCATCCGATGTTCCTGCTGCGCTGTGGCACGCTGGCGGTGCTGGGGGTGGTGAGTGTGGCGGCCGTGCTGGCCCAGGCGCATCCGGGTGTGGGCCGCAACACGCAAGGCTGGAAAGTGGCGGCGGCGATGGCGCTGCTATTTCCGCTGTCGGGTGCGATCATGGCTATCGATCAGCCCGAACACGCGATGGCGATGGCCAGCGCTGCCAGCGGCTGGGAATGTTTGCGGATGAGCTTGGCGACCGCCGCCCTGTGCGCGGTGCCGATGGTGCTGCACCTGCGGCGCGGGGCGCCTGTGGCGCCGCAGCGCGCTGGCCTGCTGGTGGGCCTCGCCGGCGGCAGCCTGGGCGCGCTGGCCTACAATCTGCACTGCCCCTATGATTCGATGGTCTACACCGGGCTGTGGTACGGGCTGGCGGTGGGCCTTGCCGCGCTGGCGGGGCGCCTGGTGGTGCCCCGCCTCGTGCGCTGGTAGGCCGATCAGCAGCGCTTGACGGTGGCGCGGCCGATCTCGCGGCCGGCCAGTGCGCCGGCACCGGCGACGAGCGCCGTCTCGCCGACATTGCCGCCCAGCAGTGCCGTGCCGACACCGGCAATCACCGCGCCAGCGACGGCACCGCGTGCCTTGGCGCGCTTCTTGGCGCGCTGGCACTGGGCCAGCGTGTTGTACTGCTTGCCGTTATATTCATACAGCGTCGGCTGGCCCTGCTGGGCAAAGGCCGGCGTGACCGAAGGCAGCATCAGGCCCAGCGAAACCGCAAGCATCAGGGGGGTACGCATCATCATTCTCCTCTTGCACGGCCTGTGAACCAGGGCGCATGCTTGGTGGGTTAACCGTGGGTGCACTTACCGATTGCAGCAAGCGTTACCCGAAGGTTCAGCCGATGTTCAAGCTGGCAGGTGAAAGGTGAATTCATGATGAAGCAGATGATCTTGCCGGCTCTTGCCCTTCTGGCCAGTGCGCCGGCCTTCGCCCAGCCTGCCGGACCGGCAGACGCGTATGTGCCCGAAATGCGCGACGCCGTTGCCGCCGCAGCGTTGCCGCCGCCGGCGATGGACGCGCGCCTTATGCCCACCGCCGCCGATGCCGCGGCGCTGCCGGCAGGGTGGGCGCCGGCCACGGCGCAAAGCTGGCAGCAGCAGGCACCGGTGATGCCGACCGCGCAGAACCACGGCTGGCAGCAACCGCCGCCGGTGCAAGTGGTGCACACGCGCACCGTGGTGCCCGTGCCGGTGCCGGTCGCCTATGGTGGCTGGGGTGGCCCGCCGGTGGTGGCCAGTATTGGCTGGCGCGGTGGTTATGGCGGCGGCTGGAATCGCGGCTGGAACCGGGGCTATCGCGGCGGCTGGGGCGGCTATGGCTACCCGCGCGGTCCGGTGGTGGTTTACGGCGGCGGCTATGGTGGCGGCTGGGGCGGTGGCTGGAATCGGGGTTACGGCCGCGGCTGGGGCCGTTGCCGCGGTACGGGCGGCGGCGCGCTGGTGGGCGGCATTGCCGGCGCCAGCATCGGCTATGGCCTGGGCAATCGCTGGGATCGCACACCGGGCGTGATCATTGGCGGCCTGGTTGGCGCGCTGGCTGGCAGCGCGATTGAGCGTTCAGGCTGCTGAGGCGGTAATCGCGGCGAGAAAGGCCGGCCCCCAGCTTTCCAGCTTCACGGCGCCCACGCCGGGGATACGGGCCATATCGGCCATCGTCTGCGGGCGGCGGGCGGCCATGGCGCGCAGGGTTGCATCGGCAAACACGATATAGGGCGGCACCCCGGCATCGGCGGCGAGTTGCCGGCGCAAGCTGCGCAGTTCGTCGAACAGACCGCGATCCTGCGGGGCCACATCGGCGCCCGCCGCGCTGCTGCTGGCTTTGGCGGCCCGGCGCGGCTCCACCTGTTTCAAGTTGATTGCTACTTCGCCCTTCAGGATCGGCCGCGCGGCGGGGCCCAGCACCAGGCCACCATGCTGGGGATCACGCTCCAATGCGTCGATGGCTTCCAGTTGGCGGGCCAGGCTTTTCCACTGATCGGCGGGCCAATCCTTGCCGATGCCGAAAAGCGGCAATCGGTCGTGGCCGAATTTCTGCACCTTTTCGGTCGCCTTGCCGCCCAGCACCTCGATCAGGTGCCCGGTGCCAAAGCGCTGTCCGGTGCGATACACCGCCGAAAGCAGCTTGCGTGCGGCTTCAGTGGCATCCAGCAGCGTGGGCGGGTTCAGGCAATTGTCGCAGTTCCCACAGGTGGCTGGCGCGGTTTCGCCGAAATAGCGCAGCAATTCCTGGCGCCGGCAGCCGGCGGTTTCCAGAAAAGCGATCAGCGCGTTCATGCGGCGGGCTTCGTTGGCCTTGTGTGCATCACTGCCATCGCCGGCCGCGATGAAGCCGCGCAGCCGGGCGACATCCTCGCCGCCCCAGATCAGGTGCGCCACGGCCGGATCGCCATCGCGCCCGGCGCGGCCGGTTTCCTGGTAATAGGATTCGATCGATTTGGGCAGGCCGGCGTGCACCACGAAACGCACATCGGGTTTGTTGATGCCCATGCCAAAGGCGATGGTGGCAACCATCACCATGTATTCGCTTTTCACGAAATCCGCCTGGTGCCGGCTGCGGATGCCCGCTTCCAGCCCAGCATGATAGGGCCGGGCGTGGGTGCCGGCTTCCACCAGCCAGTCGCAGATCTTTTCGGTGGCGGCGCGGGTGGGGGCATAGATGATGCCAGCGCGGCCGGCCTGCCCGGCCATGAAGGCCAGCAGCTGGCGGTGGAGGTTGTCGCGCCCCACCACATCATAGCGGATGTTGGGCCGATCAAAGCCCGAAAGCGTGATGCGGTCGCTGGCAATGCCCAGCTGCAGCGCGATATCGGCCCGCGTCTCGCGATCGGCGGTGGCGGTGAGCGCAATGCGCGGCACGCCGGGCAGGGAATCGCAAAACGGCTTCAGGCGGCGATATTCTGGGCGGAAATCATGGCCCCACTGGGAAACGCAATGGGCTTCGTCGATGGCGATCAGGGCGATTTCCGTGCGCTGCACCATCTGGCCAAAACCATCGGACAGGGCGCGTTCGGGCGAGACATAGAGAAGATCAAGCTGGCCATCGACAAAATCGCGCCACACTTGGCCGCCATCGGCCGATTGGCTGTTCAACGTGCCGGCGCGCACGCCCTGGGTGTGCAACGCCTGCACCTGGTCTTCCATCAGCGCGATCAACGGCGAGATCACCAGCGCCGTGCCGGGCCGCACCAAGGCCGGCACCTGATAGCACAGCGATTTGCCCGCCCCGGTGGGCATGATCGCCAGGCAGTCGCGGCCAGCAATCACGTCGCTGATGATCTGTTCCTGAGGACCGCGGAATTCGGCGTGGCCGAACACACGGTGCAGGATTTCATGGGGGGTCATGGCGGCGTGGATAGCGAAGGCGTTCCCTGCCTGCTATGCTTTTTCCATGAGGCGCGTGGCGATTTCCCAAGCCGGCCAAACTGCTGGGCTGGCAGCCCTGCTGCTGGCGGCGATCTGGATCTTGTGGACAGAGCTGCGCCCGCCGGCCACCGCTGCCAATCAGCCCCGGCACAGCATTGCCATCACCGTCGCGCCGCTGCCCGGCACTGGCACCATGATGGGCCCGTTCCGCCTGACGAGCGCGGCTGTGCTGACCAGCCCGGAACAGGCGTTCGGCGGCCTATCGGGTCTTGCCGCGCTGCCGGATGGCCGGCTGTTGGCGGTGACCGATGCCGGGGACTGGCTGTTGTACCAGCCCGGCGCAAGCTCGGGGGAAATCGGCAGCATCACCATGCCGGGCAACGACAAGGTTGATCGCGATGCCGAAGCGATTGCGTTCACCCCCGATGGCCAGACACTGGTGAGCCTTGAGCAGCAGCATCGCATCCTGGCCTTTGCCGGCCATGGCCCGCCGCTTACGCCGGCCGGCGCGCCGCTCTATCGCACCGATACAATGGGCTGGCCGCCCAATGGCGGCGGCGAATCGCTGGCGGTTCTGGGCGATGGCAGCCTGATCTGGATTGCCGAAAATGCGGCCACAGCCGACGGCGCGCTCACCGCGCTGCTGGTGGCGCCCGCCGGCCTGACGCGCCGGATCAGGATCGATGCGGTTGATGGTTTTGCGCCCACCGATGCGGTGCTGCTCGATGAAACTCACCTGCTGGTGCTGCACCGCCGCTTTACCGGTGCCGAAACCGCCGCTGCGATCAGCATCGTCGATCTGGCGTCGGTGCTGGCCGGCGGCAGCGCCGCGCCCGGCCGGCTGCTGGCGCGCTGGGGGCGGGATGGCAAGTGGCCAGTGGACAATATGGAAGGCATCGCACTGGTGCGCCGCAAGACTGGGCCGCCGATTGTCTATCTGGTGTCCGACGATAATTTCTCGGCCGCGCAGCGCACGCTGCTGCTGCAACTGGAGATCATTGCGCCGCTGCGGTGACGCCGCCGGGGTGCCACATCGACCAGAAATGCGGCGCGTCACCATGTTGCCATTCATTGCGCACGGCAAAGCCATGCGCCTGATAAAGGCCGACGTTGGATGGCGTGGCGGTTTCGAGATAGCAGGGCTGGCCCCCGGCGCGGGCGAGGCCGGCGCGCAGCAGGGCGCCGCCAATGCCCGTTCCCTGTGCTTCAGGGGCGACACCGATGAACTGCAGATACCAGTGCGGGCGGCGATCATGCTGGTGATCCATGGCGCCCATCAGGCCCAGCGTGCGCGGCAGGGCGGTGGTGAAGGTGGCGACAAGGCGCGGCAGGTTGGCGATCAGGCTGGTGGTGGGCAGCCCCCAGGCCCCCGGCGGTCGCCACAGCGTAGCGCCGATGATGCGGCCGTCGCTGGCGCAGGCGACATGGGCCAGGGGCAGCCGGCCATCGGCGCGGGTGATCAGATCAAAGAATCGGGTCAGCCGGGCGGGGCGCCGGGCGGCATCGGGAAAGATCCACGCCAGCGCCGGATCATCGATGAAGGCGGCGGCCAGCACGGCGATGATGGCCGGGAGGTCTGCCAGGGTGGCGGGGCGAATCACGGGGTTGGGGCGCATGGCCGGCAGCATAAGTGATGCCGACACAAACAAAAGCGGCCGGGCTTGATGCCCGGCCGCATTGGCGAATCACAAGAGCAGCGCGGCCTCAGGCGGCGGCGGTCAGCTTCTTGTTGATTTCCTTCTTCAGCTTGACGCAGCGGTCAGACAGAAGCTCGTCCTTGGTCTTGACCAGCCAGTTATCAAGGCCGCCGACATGTTCGACCGAACGCAGGCCATTCATGGAAACGCGCAGACGCACGCCCTTGCCCAACGCATCAGAGAGCAGCGTCACGTTCTGCAGGTTGGGCAGAAAGGTACGCTTGGTCTTGTTGTTGGCGTGGGACACGTTGTGGCCAACCTGGCGGCCCTTGGCGGTCAATTCGCAAACGCGCGACATCGTTCAATCCTGTCATCAAGAATTTCGCAAATGCCAGCCCGTACGGACCAGCAACAGACCGGCGCGCATAGCGGAGGGGCGGTGCGGCGTCAACTGTTGCGCGGCCTTTCCCCTCGGCAGCCCGGCCATTTCAGCGCCTTGGCCAATGCCGTGTGCGGCACACCGGGCCGGGCCGCCGCGAATCGCCGCCCGGCACGCGCCCGGTTCAGGCCGCCTCCAATCGGGCACATGGCCCTTTTCTCACCGCTTTTGCCGGGCTAGACCGAAATCAACGGTGCCGAATCAACGGCGCCGGCAGGTTCGATTCATGCCCTGGTTTGCCATTCATTGCATCGACAAGCCCGACAGCGCCGAACTGCGTGCGCAAACGCGGTCTGATCATCTCGCCCATATCAACGCCTTCAAGGATCAGGTGCTGGTTGGTGGGCCGCTTTTGCGCCCCGATGGCCGGGCGATGGGCAGCTTGCTGATCATGGAATTCGATGATCGCGATGCGGCGATCGCCTTTGCCAATGCCGATCCCTATCACCTGGCCGGGCTGTTCGAGAGCCGGTCGGTGACCAATTGGCATAAAGTGCTGCCCTAGAAGCTGAGCCCCTGCCGCTTCGCCGCGCTCGACAGCTCGGCGCGGATGTTGACGCCCGGCTTGGCCAGCCACTCCTGCATGGCCTGCGACAGCGGCTCCAGCGTCGCCGAACGGATCATCGCCTTGATCGGACCGATGCCGGCCGGCGTGATGGAGAGCCGCTCGACACCCAGCGCGATCAGCGCCAGCGCCTCCAGCGGGCGGCCGCCCATTTCGCCGCACACGGTGACCGGCACATCATGCTCGGCGGCGGCGCACACCACGCGGCGGATGACGCGCAGGATGGCGGGGGACAGCCAGTCATACCGGTCGGCCAGACGGGGATTGGCGCGGTCGGCAGCAAACAGGAATTGCGTCAGGTCGTTGGTGCCGATCGAAACGAAATCGGTCATCGGCAGCAGCAGGTCGAGCTGCTCGATCAGGGCCGGCACCTCGATCATGGCGCCGTACTGGATCTCGGTGGGCACGGCGTGGCCGGTGCGGGCCAGCCGTTCGCGTTGCTGTTCCACCAGCCCTCGGGCTTCGGCGAATTCCCAGGGTTCGGAGACCATCGGGAACATCACATTGAGCGTGCGGCCGGCTGCAGCTTCGAGCAGGGCGCGGGCCTGCACCTTCATCAGGCCGGAGCGGCCGAGCGCCAGCCGCAGGGCGCGCCAGCCCATCGCCGGGTTTTCGTCTTCCTCGTCACCGTCGATATAGGGCACCGCCTTGTCACCGCCGATATCGACGGTGCGGAACACCACCGGCTTGTCGCCCGCGGCTTCCAGCACGCCGCGATACAGGCTCTGCTGGCGTTCGCGGCGCGGCAGGGTGGCGGAAACCAGGAACTGGAATTCGGTGCGGAACAGCCCGATGCCATCGGCGCCGGCCAGCGGAATCGCGGCGGCATCATCGAGCAGGCCGGCGTTCATATAGAGGGCGATATGGCGGCCATCCTTGGAAATGGCCGGCAGATCGCGCACTTTGGCCCATTGTTCGGCCTGGCGCGCCTTCAGCGCCCGCATCGCCTGATAGGATTTGATCGTGGCCGCCGTCGGCCGGATCAGCAGCGCGTTGTTGCCGGCATCCACGATCAGCTCATCGCCGTCATTCACGTTGGCAAACAGCTGATCGACGCGGCCAAGCACGGGCACGCCCATGGCGCGCGCCACGATGATGACGTGCGCCGTCAGGCTGCCTTCTTCCAGCACCACGCCCTTCAGGTGGCGCTTGTCATATTCCAGCAGTTCGGCCGGGCCGAGGTTGCGGGCGATCAGGATCGCATCGCCAGTGATGCCCAACTGCGCTGCCGTGCCCAATTGGCCCGAAAGGGTGCGCAGCAGCCGGTTGGCGAGATCATCGAGATCGGTGAGCCGTTCCTTGAGGTACGGATCGTCGATCGATCGCATGCGCAGCCGGTTGCGCGATTGCACCCGTTCCACGGCGGCTTCGGCGGTCAGGCCGGTTTCGATCGCCTCGTTGATGCGCCGCGCCCAGCCTTCATCATAGGCAAACATCTTGTAGGTTTCGAGAATTTCGTGGTGATCGGTGCCGGCAACGAATTCGGATCGGCCCATCATGTCGTCGATCTGGGTGCGCATGCGGGCAAAGGCATCGACCAGCCGCACGCGTTCGGCATCGACATCGTCGGCAACCGTGTGTTCCACCACCACGCGCGGCTGGTGAAACACCGCCACGCCGCGGGCGAGGCCATCAACCAGCTTCAGGCCATTCAACCGCGTTGGCCCAGAGTTTGCCGCGCGCATGCGGGCGGCCTGGGCATCATCAACCAGCCCGGCGCCGTGGATCAGTTCGGAAAGCACCATGCCCACGGT
>Ga0315908_10001666_pt1 | contig 16580 bp, 9 predicted proteins | sample LakEriMetagenome_12_FD_203520 | JGI IMG/M metagenome (GOLD analysis project Ga0315908, IMG submission 203520) | Freshwater fungal communities from buoy surface, Lake Erie, Ohio, United States - Buoy 4 MA124 | ecosystem: Environmental > Aquatic > Freshwater > Lake > Lake biofilm | place: USA... | reverse complement strand
GAGACCTTCCTGTTCTTCTCCGCCTTCAATCCGCAGATCGACATCTACTTCCGCCGCAGCAGTGATTCCGCGAAGACTTGGAGCGAGCCGGTGAAGCTCAATCAGCCGAATCACACGACTCGTTCCAATGGCATCCAGCTTTCCACGGGCGAACTGCTTGTGCCGCTGCACACGCGGGGAACCAAGGCCGGTGGCGTGATGAAATCGAGCGATGGCGGCAAAACTTGGGCGCGATTCGGCGCAGTGGCGAATCCCGCAGGCCAGGGCGGCGAGCCGACCATCGCGGAGACAAAGTCCGGAGCCATCCACATGATGCTGCGCACCAAGGACGGCCAGCTCTGGCGCTCCATCAGCCGAGACAAAGGCGAGACGTGGAGCGCACCGGAGAAGACCGGCCTCACCTCCACGTCGAGCGCCTCCCACCTGCTCTGCACACGCGATGGCAGACTCGTCCTGACCTACAATCCCGGTCCTGATCCGCACCGGTTTCCATTGCTCATCCGCATCTCACGCGATGAAGGAGTCACCTGGAGTGAGCCGACCTTGCTGGCCGACCGACCAGAAAAAGCGGGCGGCTGGTCCATCTGCTATCCCACCCTCACCGAACTCGCCGACGGCACGCTCGTCGCCATCTGGGCACAGCGCAAAGGCTCGCCCGGAGAGCTTTACGGAGACATTCACACCGCGCGCATCGTTTTGAAAAAGTAAGCCCCAACCATGAAATCCATTCTCTGCTTCCTCAGCGTTCTATTGTTCCAAACTATCGCCGCCGCCGATTCGCCGCTGCCAGCCGACTTCAAAACCAAGCTCCAGACCACGCTAGCGCGACATTTAAACCAACTGCTCAGAGACGACGGATCGCTCGCCGAGCTGAAGGGCAAGACCTCGGAGGGCAGCGGCGCCTTTACCTTCTACCTGATGAATGAGCGCACGAACGAGCAGAAGTATCGCAAAGCTGCGCTCAGCCTCGTGGATCAGGTGCTGCGGGACATGCGGGCGACGAAGTTCGGCGTGCTGCCCATCAAGGAAAAGGAGAAGGGCGGCGGCAAGACGATCATCGGCGGTGGCCCGCCCGCACTGGGCAACTATGCCTCCGGCCTCGCCTACATCCTGCACAAGGAGGGTGGACGTAGCGACGATCTCAAATACATCGCCACGGTGCTCGACCGTTTTCCCTGGAGCGAATCCGGTTGGTGGGCCTCCACGATTGACGTGGCGACCGGTGAGCCCAAGGAGCCGATCACCAAGCCTGGCATCATCAACAAGACCGCCGCCATCGCCATGGCCGCCGGCATGGTCAGCCTGTATGTCCGCGACATTGACCCAGCACTCTCCGCGAGTCTGAAGCACAAGGCCGACAAGTGCATCTACGGCCAAATCCTCCCCGCGCAGTTGGAGGACGGTTTCTGGCACTACAGCCTGCTGGACAAAGACCCGAAGGACAAGGACGTGCTCGGCTACTTCATGCTCACGATTGAAGAGCTGATGAAGCTGCAAAGATTCAACCCTGCCTATCGCGAGGAAAAACTCACTGCCGCGCTGCGGAAGGCTCAGGCATTTGCGCTCAAGCACATCGCCCCAATGACCGATCCGAACACCGGCACCGCCACCACTGAACACGCAACGCGAGGCACGCCGAACCACTACGCCATCGACGACGAAGCCAAACGCAGCTTCCAACTCGGCCTCGTCCTCATCGGTGGTGGCCACACGGAGGAAGGCATCAAGATCATGACCACCGCGCTCGATCACTTCCCCATCGGCAACGGTGGACAAGATGGCGCTCACGCAGCAGAACCCTCGGTGCTGATCCTTTCGGGATATTGATGCCGATGCGCGTGCGCTTTTCAGAATGATGCACCCATGAAACACACACTCACCGTTGCCTGCATCTTTTTGAAATCCATTACGCAGGCTGTCTCCCTTCGGTCGGCTCTCACCCCCCTTCTGTTCGCACCACTGGCCGCGCTGCCTTCAGCCGCTGCCGCAGAAGCGGCTCCAGCGTTTGAAGCGATGCGGAAGGTCGATGCGCATTCCCACATGTTCGAGGATCATCCGGCCTTTCATGCGCTCTTTCGGCGGCTGAATATCCAGACGGTCAATATCTGCGTCAATGTGGGTGGCAAGCATCTGGAGCGAATGCACGAGACGGCTTTCGACCTCTATCGCCAGCACCCTCAGCTTTATCCGGTCATATCGACCTTCTCACTCCAGGGCTGCGATGAGCCGGGTTACACGGACAAGGTGAACGTCTGGCTAGGACAGACCTTTGAACGCGGCGCCCTCGGCGTGAAGATCTGGAAGGAGATCGGCCTTACGCTCAAGCGGCCCGACGGCAGCTTCCGAATGCCGGACGACGCGCTCTGGGACCCGATCTACGCCTATCTCGCCAAGTCGGAAAAGGTGCTCTACGCCCATCTCGCCGAGCCCCTCGAAGCCTGGCTGCCGCTCGACAAGGACAGCCCGCACTACCACTACTACTCGCGGCAAAAGCAGTTCCACTTCTACGGCAAACCGGAAATCCCAAGCCATGAGTCCATCATGGTGGCGCGGGATCGCATCATGGAAAAACACCCCACGCTGGTGGTCGTCGGAGCCCATGTCGGCAGCCTCGAACACGACCTCGATGCCCTCGCCAAGCGGCTCGATCGCTATCCCAACTTTTATACCGAAGTCTCCGCCCGCACGAAGACCCTGGTCCGTCAGCCAAGCGAAAAAGTCCGCGCGTTTTTGATCAAATACCAGGACCGCGTGCTGTATGGCCTCGACGCCGGTTGGCAGCCTTACTTCCTGGCGCTGCCTCCGGGCGATGAGCGCCGGAATACCTACTTGCAGAGCCTGGAGACGTATTATCGCGAAGACTACGCCTATTACGCCGGCAAGGGCCGAATCAGCTACCAGGGCCGCCAAGTCGAGGCGCTGAACCTGCCGCGTGCCGCGCTGAAAAAGTTCTACCACCAAAACGCCGAGCGCGTCTTCCGGCTGAAGGAGGCGTGGGAGCGCAAGTAGGCGTCAGCAGACTGTTCGTGAATACATTCATCAGTCCATTACACAAAGCACACCCAAGACCTATGGCTCGACCGCTCCTCATCTTCGTCACCCTTCTCGCACTGCCCGCCTGGGCTGAGCAGCATTTCATCGCCGAGCGGCAGGAGGGGCTCAAACTGGTGCAAAGCGGCAAAAACGCCGAGGCGGCGGCATTTTTCGTGAAGCTGGCGGAAACCGCTGCCAAGCCAGAGCAGAAGGGTGATGCGCTGCGTCACGCGGCCCTGGCCACGGCTCGTAACAAACAGATCGAGGCGGCGCTGCCGCTGGCGGACAAGATTCCGCTCAAGCCCGACGCCGACTTTGCCAAAGTGCAGATTTACCTGGAGACGCGGCAATGGGCCGAACTGCTCAAGGCGGCCGAGAGGCTCGATGCGAACGCGTGGCCGGACGCTTTGATCTATCCCACGCTCATGGCTCGCGCTCGTGCCCGCTCCGCCCTCGGTGAGATGGCGGCTGCTGAGGCGGATGCCAGGCAGGCCATCCAACACACCATCTCGCTGAACAACCAGGCCGCCGCCTGGCACCTGATCGCTCAGAATTCGCAACGCTCCGGGAAAGACGGGGCCAAGGCGCTCGAAGCCTACGCCGAGATGATTCGCCTGAAACCCAGCGGCGGCTCATTCCAACGAGCGTTGAGCGAACGCGCCCGGCTGCTTTCCTCGCTCGGCAAATACGATGCGGCTCTGGCGGACCTCGCCGAGCTGGACAAAAACACGCGCAACGACCCGCATTGGATCTGCACGGCTCTGATGAGCTATGGCGACGTTTATCGCAACATGGGCGACAAGGCCAAGGCCCGCCAAAGTTTCGAACAAGCCGCGAAAGTGCCCGGCGCTCCCGCCGTCCTGCTCGATGAAGTGAAGCAGCGGCTGGCTGAGTTGAAACCCTGACGAGCAGCAAGGGCAGAGGACTGGACGGGCAGTGGAATGTTTTTTCTCATCCCCTTTTCCCCATTCCACTGCCCAACCCATTCCTCTGCCATCAAAAGCCTTCCCCCATTTTCCAAAACGCATCCCATGAAACTCTTCACCCTCCTTCTCCCATTCCTCTTCACCGCAGCCACCCTTTCCGCAGCGGATGTCCCGCTCGTCGTCGAGGGCAAACCGGTCACCGAAATCGTCCTGGCGCAGGACGCCACGCCCAGCGTGCGGACCGCGGCCCGCGAGTTGCAGCGTCACCTGCGGGCCATGTCCGGGGCGGAGCTGCCCATCGTTAATGCCGCCTCGCCCGGTGTGAAACATCACGTCTATATCGGCGAAAGTGAAGCCACGCGGAAGCTGGGCTTTTCGCTCGCGGGACTGAAGCACGATGGCTTCAAAATCATCGCCGCCGACAACCACGTCATCGTGGCCGGGCCGCAGTTTTACCACTTCGCCAAGTCCTTCTCGCTCTTCCGGGACGTCTCGCGAAATGCGTGGCAGCAGAAATGGGAAGAGCTGACCGGCCACAAGTGGCGCTTCCCTCCGCTGACGGATTACCGCGATTTCAGCACGGAGTTTGGCTTTCACACGATGGATGGCACCGGCACGCTCTTCGGCGTGTATGCGCTGCTGGAACAGCTCGGCATGCGCTGGTATGCGCCGATTCCCGAGCTGGGCATGGTCATTCCAGAGACCAAGAACATTGCCGTCAAAGTCCAGGAGACCAAGCAGGAGCCCGAGTTTCCCGTGCGCTTCTTTGCCGACTGCCGGGTCGGCTGGTCCATTCCCGATGAGTTCCTGTGGTATAAGGCCATGGGTGTCGGCGCTGATCGTTTTGTTCCGATTTATCACAGCGTGAGCGGCCCCATCGAGATCGAGCCCGAGCAACAGCCGCAGGAGTATTACGGCCGCGTGGGCGGCAAGGTCGATTACAAGACGCCGCGCTTCAGCAGCGAGCGACTGCGTGCCGACACCGCCGCGTATCTCGAAGTGGTGGACAAACACTTTCCCGGCATCGGCTACATCGGCATCGGACAGCCCGATGGCTGGAGTTTGCTCGACAGCGATGACGCCGCCGCAGGCTGGGACAAGTTCAAGGAACGCGGCCAATCCGGGCGCTACAGCGATTACGCCTGGGATTTCAACATGGCCGTGCGCGACCGCTTGAAGGGCAAGTATCCCGACAAAAAGTTCACCTTCTTCGGCTACGGACCCACGGGTAGAATCCCCTCGCACCTGAAAAAGGTGCCGGACGATGTTGTGATTGGATTCACGCAAACCGCCGCCGGTTGGAGCCTGCCCGAGCGCTCTCACGAACTGGCCAATCGCAAAGAATGGATCGCCGCCATGAGCGGCCCGGAGCAGCTCCTCATCTGGGAATACTACCTCCAGCACGCTCCGAACTACAATTTCCCGCCCGTGCCGATCATTTTCCCAACGCACATGAAACAGAGCTTCGACGGGCTGTATGACCATGCCCTCGGCTTCACGGCGGAGATCGGATGGACCGCCAGCAGCTTCAACGCGAAAGCCGCGAACATGCCCATCATGGCCCGACCATGGATCAGCCACCTGATGCTCTATTTGCACAGCAAGCTCTGCTGGAACCGCAACCTCGATATCCGAGCCACCATGGATGAGTATTTCCAACTCTTCTACGGTCCGGCGAAGGCCGAGATGAAGGAGTTCTTTGCGTTTGCCGAAGCTGTGTGGATGCGCCCCGATGCGCGCCAGATCACCTCCGCAGGCGGCTTTCTGAAACCGGCCGACGTGGACCGTTTCTTCGACATCCTCAGCCGCGCCAAAGCCAAAGCCGGAGAGTCCATCTACGGTCGCCGCATCGCCGGCATCAGGGGCGAGATGGAGCCACTCAAGCTGCTCTTTGAAAAACTCAAGCGCACCGGCCCGAGTCTCCAGATCAAAACCGCGCAACAGCCGCCCGTGATCGATGGCGATCTCAACAAGCCCTTCTGGCGTGCCGATGATCCCCAAGGCTACGCCTTCCATCCGCTGCGCGAGATGCTGACTGGCGAGCCGCCGCACCATGTGGACACCCAGGTCGCGTTCCGCTGGCTCGATGACAACTCCTCGCTGATCGTCGGCATCGAGTGTCGCGAGCCGAAGATGAACCGGCTGGTCGAGGCATGCAAAGAGCCCGACTCCATGGACATCTTTGGCGACGACATGGTGGAAATCCGCCTCGAAACCGCAGGCGGCATCCGCCCCTTCATCGGCATCAACTCCGCCGGAGTGATTTATGACCAATGCGTGACCGAGCGAGTCGAGGATCTGCCCGCCTTCTACCGCGTCGGAAAAGCCGCCGTGAAAAAATACCGCGACCGCTGGACCGTCGAAGTCCACATCGACGCCAAACCGCTCTCCGGCACGCGCCCCACAACCTTCCTCCCCTGGGGCGTCAACATCTGCCGCCAGCGCAAAGCCGGCAACACCACCGAGCACTACATGCTCTCCCCCAGCGGCACCAACTTCAGAGAACCCACCGTGATGGGCAATATCTTCGTGCGGAAATAGCCGGTGCGGCTCGCGGCGCAGAAGCCATCACCAAGTCCATTGAAGAAGTGACCGAGCCCGCAAAACCCGATAAAGCAGCCATCCAACATGAAACCCATTTGCTCCATTCTCCCGGCAGTCTTATGCGCTCTTGCATTCACCGCTTCTTCCGCAACGGCCGCTGAAGCCGTTCACGAACTCGGCAGGTTCGGCGCGATTCCCGTCTGGCTCATTGTTAAAGCGCCGGACGTCCCCTTGGAGAAAGACCCGTTCGAGGCAGTCGGTGGCGAGGCGAAGATGGCCGCGATGGTGGATGAGAAGCTGGTGCCTCTCGGCGGCAACCCGTTCGAGGTGCCCGACGGCAAGGGCGGCAAACTGCGCATTGGCGACGGCGTGTGGGAGGCAGTGAAGATGGTGTTGCCGGAGATGCCGGGCGTTTGGAACGAGTATCCGCGCCTCGTCGTGCCGGAGGGCTACCGGTTTGCTTATTGCCGCTTGGACAGCCCGGCCGACATGAAGGCGAATCTGCTCACGGGCCTCAGCCGCAACGGCGGGAAGTGCCGGATTTTCCTCAACGGCAAAGAAGCCGGAACCGTCATCGGTGGCTCGGGCTGGGAGACGAAACAGGAACTCCCCATCGAGCTGAAAAAGGGCGCGAATCATCTGCTCGTGCGCTTCCAGCTCGGCTCCAACTTTGCGTGCAGACTGCTGGGCGAAAATTCCGCGCCGCTGCGGGAGGTGAAGGCCCGTATTGCCAGCCCCGCCCCGCGCATGGTCTGGAAGGAAACACCTCCCGTCGCGCTGCCGGAGAACCAGAAATTTTCAACTCTCGCGAAGCAGATGCCACCGCTCGCTGCGCCGAAGAACGCTGAGTTCATGGGCATTCATCTCGGTCGCACGATGGCGCTGCTGGAGTCCGGCAAGTTCACGCAGCGCCCGGTGCGCATCGTTTTCGACGGGCAATCCATCGAGGCTGGCTGGACCGACCTTTTCATTCGCAACCTCCGCGAGCGCTATCCCGACACAAAAATCGTGGCCGAGAACCGCGCCATCGGCGGCTGGTTCGTCTGGCGCATGCAGAAGCTGCTCAAGCACGACATCCTTCGCTGGCAGCCCGACCTGGTGCTCTTTAGCGCCTATCAGGGCACGGCGGAGGTTTGGGAGCGCTTGCTCGCCGAACTCCGCGCCGAGACCACGGCGGACATCGTCATCCGCACGCAGCACTTCAGCGGCAACGACAAGCTCGACGGCCCCGTGGAGAATCCCGAGACCCTCACCCTCCGCAGTCTCGCCGCGAAATACGAGGTCGAGTTAGTCGAGGTGACCCGGGAGTGGCGCGAGTATCTGGTGGCGAACCAGATGGAGGTAAGGTCGCTCCTCAGTGACGGCATTCACCTCAACCAAAAGGGCGACACGCTGATGGCGCTGCTTTACGACCGGCATTTCAAATACCATCCCGCCGCCAAAGGCTGGGCCGCAACGGTGCGGCGCTTTGACGTGGGCAGCTTCGTCGAGGACCACCAACGCGACGGCATTGTCCTCGAAGGCAACGGCTGGACCCGCCGCGAGCGTTTTGCCAAATCCAACTCGGCGGACGACAAGCTGCGGCTTAAGTTCAAAGGCACGCGCGTGGACCTGGTGCTGCCCGCCGGGCATGGCCGAGCCAACGTGTTCATTGACGGCAAGAAACCGAGCGAGCTGAACCTCTTCCACGGCACCCGCCCGCAAGGCCGGACGATGGCCGACACGGACAGCAAACTCAGACCGAACGGGCCGATGGCCTATCACACTGGCGCGAATATGCAGGAGGAGACCTGGACGCTCACCCTCACGCACGGCAACGTTTCCACCGAGCCCAAGAAGGCCAACGTCACGGTCAAGTTCAGTCTGAGCGGCTCAAAGACCGGCTTCGATGGCGAAGGCAGCAGCGACGCGAGCTTCACCTCCAAGAGCGGCCGCATCACCATTCTCAGGTCCGACTGGCATACCGAAGTGGCCCCGCTGAAACCAGGAGAAGCCGCGCCGGAGCTGACTGCGTTTGAAAAGCCCGTGCAATACACTTGGCACATCGTTCAGGACGGCATGGACACCATCCCGCTCGGGCCAGGCGGTGTGAGCACCGACCACTACATGGGCCAGGCCTACGACTACCTCACCGTCGCCGACGGCCTGCCACTCGGCGTCCACGAGCTAACCCTCGTGCCCATTCCCGATGCGAACCCAAACAACGCCTTCCTCTTTCTCGGCGTGGACATTCACCGCCCGCCGCTGGCTCGGGACGCGGAGGAACTCACTCAAAAACCATGAAACGACCGACCATGAAACCCACGTGTCTGCTTCTCTCGCTTGTTTCGCTGGCGATGCTTCACGCGCAATCGCCATCCGTGTTTGTGCCGCCGCCTGTTGCCTCCCAGGCCCGATGGGAAAGGCAAATGCTGCACTACGGCGAGCTGCATTTGAAGCAGATGGAAAAGGCCATCGCAGACCCCAAGGCGGATGCGACGATTGGCGCCAACTTTTACGACCGCGTCCGGCTCCTGTATGGCATGGCCGACTACACCAGGGATGACAAGTGGGCCAAAGCCGCTGCGGCGCTGGCGGTGGCATACCGCGACAAATACGTCATGCCGCACAAGGGCAACATTCAGCCGTGGTATCTGGCCCCGGACGGCTTGGCCGAGCACTTCAAGCGCACGGGTGATGTGAGGTCGAAGGAAGCCGTTCTGATGTTGTCCCAAGTGATGTGGGCTGCGGATTCCCAACCAAAGGAGTGGAGCGAGGGCACTGCTCGCAGTCGTGAAGTGGCACACAGTCTGCGTGCCCTGCTGCGTGCCGAGGAACTGGGGGCGCCGCCGCGCGAGAAGACCCAGTTCCTAGTCATGCGAGCGCTCGGTCACATTGACCAGTGGTGCAGCGACAAACCCGACAATGTCGTCCCATCCTTCATGACCGGCCTGACGATGGAGTCCCTCATCCAGTGGCATGAGAAAACGAAGGACCCAAGAGTGCCGCCTGCGATTCGCAAGATGACCGACTGGCTGTGGAAGAATAATTGGGTGCCGGAGGCCAAGGCGTTCAAGTATTACAGCGTCGATACCACCTCCGTATCGAAGGGCGGGAAGTTTCCGGACAACAACAGCTATGCCAACCAAGGCGGTCCGAAGCCGGTGCCAGATTTGAACATGTTCATCGGTCCCGCCTTTGCCTGGCTGTATCATCAGGAAGGCAAGGCGCAGGATCGCGAGCGCGCCGATCAATGTCTCGCCGGTGCGGTTGATGGAAAGCCCGACGGAACCCAAGCCGCCTGGCTGGATGGCCCGAAGCAGTTCAACCAAGTCTATACCTGGAGTTTTGACTTCATGAAATGGCGGCTCAGCAAGCCACTAAGCAGCAAGGAATAGGCCGACCCATACGGCTGACGTCGAAGCCGATGACCATGAAACCCATCCTCACCCTACTCACCGTCCTTCTTCTCGCGTCACTCGCCGCGCTGCATGCCGCTGACGGCCTGCTCCGCACCGAGACGTGGACCGAGAATTGGCCCAATGCCTCCGGCGCGACGGAAACGCGCACCGTCACCGCCGAGGTGTGGACGCAGGCATTTCAGGCCGATCTCGATGCGGATGGCAAACTGCACATCCCCGCACGCGATGAGCCCTACTATCTCGACGGTCCCATCGTCATGAAGTCCGGCCAGAAACTCACCGCAGATGCGAAAGCGGAGATTCGGCTCAAACCGGGCACCAACACCTGCATGGTGCGCAACGAGCACATCATCGGCTTTGCGGACAAACCGGTGCCCGCCCCACGCCCTACTACCCCTGGGGAGTCAACATCTGCCGACAGCGCAAAGCCGGCAACACCACCGAGCACTACATGCTCTCCCCCAGCGGCACCGACTTCAAAGAACCCACCGTGATGGGCAATATCTTCGTGCGGAAATAGCCGTTATTCATCACTCCACCTCACCAAAGAACTCAACCATGAAAACACCCATCCTTCGTTTCGTCGCCACTTCGATGGCATGGCTGGCCATTCCTGCCGCCGCGCAGCCTTTGCTGGTCGAGAACGGCCAGCCTCGTGCTGAGATCATCATCAGCGATAAGCCGCAGCGCACGGTGCGACTCGCGGCACAGGAGTTGCAGGACTATTTGGCGAAGATCAGCGGCGCACGGTTGCCCATCGTGACGGAGCCATCGGGCAAAGCGGTGAAGATATTCATCGGGGCCAGTGCTCAATCGCCGATCAAGGCGGATGGCCTCAAGGACGGTGCGTATCGCATCGCGACGGGTGCGGACTGGATGGCGCTCATCGGCGAGGACACGGAGTTCACGCCCATTGAGCCGTGGGCGAAGAACAATGCGGAGATAGTGAACGGCAAGGCACAAGGCGAATGGAACCAGATCACGGGTGCGATTTGGGGCCTGCCCAATCTGCTGATTTATAAGAGCCGCTTCACGCTACCTGGTGACATCGGCCGCCCCACGTCCCAGGCTGCGGAAAAGGCCGCGCCTTTGCAGATGTGGGATCAAGATGAGCGCGGCTCGTTCAATGCGGTGTGCGGTTTCCTCATGAAGCTCGGCGTGCGGTGGTATCTGCCGGGTGAACTCGGCGAAGTGCTGCCGGTTTTGAAAACGATCCCGCTGCCGAAACTCGACGAGACGGTGCGGCCCGACTTCGAGCAACGGCGCTTCAGCTACCACGGTGGCGTGCATGGGCGAAACAATACCATGTGGTTCATGCGACTCGGTGTGCGCGATCCCTACGGCATCCAGGACGCCCACGGGCTCGATACCATGACGAATCACGCGGAGGTCTTCGCGGCGCATCCGGAGTGGTTCGCGATGTATGGCGGCAGGCGGCGCTTTGAGCCGGGGGCGGTCAATCAGCTCTGTTACTCGAACGAGGAGCTGTTTCAGGAATCGGTCCGCTATGTCCGAGCGCAGTTCGATCATTTCAAAATGAGCATGGTCTCCGTGATGCCACCGGATGGTTACACCGCCATCTGCCAATGCGATAAATGCAACGGCAAAGACTCGCCGGAGCGCGACCAGGGCGGTCTCGCCTCGGACTATGTGTGGGGATTTGTGAATCGTGTGGCGAAGGAAGTGAGAAAGACGCATCCGCACGGCAAGGTGCTCAACTGCGCCTACGGCATCTATTCGTTGCCACCGCTGAAGATCGACAAGCTGGAACCCAATGTCGTCGTCTCCATCGTCGGCGCACGCGTGCCGAGAAACAACAAGCCGGAGCAGCAGGCGGCGTTTCGGCAGTTGCGCGAGAGCTGGGTGGCGAAGACGCACAATCCGATTATCAACTTCGAAAACTATCCCTTCATCGACCGCGGCTGGTATCTGCCCGCCTTCACCCCGCACGCGATGGGCGAGAGCACGAACGCCACCAAAGGCATCTCTCACGGCGAAGACATCTCGCTCACTGTGCCGCAGGAGCCCAGCACGGCGGGCATCGGCTTCAATCACTTCCAGATCTACTTCACTGCGCGGATGTATTGGGGCGGCAAGGACGCGGACGTGGACGCGATGTTCCGCGAATACTGCCGCCTTTTCTACGGCCCGGCGGAGGCGGAGATGCGCACCTTCTTTGAATACTGTGAGGCCAACTGGCAGGAGATGGAAAAGGACAAACTCAAAGCCGACGAAGCGCTCGCCCTTTTCGAGAAAGCGAAGGCGAAGGCTGACGCCGCGAGTGTGTATGGCAAACGCATCGCCCTCATCGACGATTTCCTCAAAGGCCTGCGCAACAAAAGCCAGCAACTTGGCAAAGTTCGCGGCCCGGTGCCCGTCCTGCGGCTGGTGGGCGAGGCGCGCAGCAAGATCGTCATCGATGGCAGGCTCGATGACGAAGCGTGGAAGAACGCCTTTCCCTCCGCCACCTGCTCTCTTCGTGAGCTGCAAACGGGACGTCCGCCCACCTTTGGCACCACGGTGAAATCCACCTGGCTCGGTCGCGACCTCTACTTTGCCATCCGCTGCGACGAACGCCTCGGCGAGAAGCCCAACATCGGCACCACCAAGGAAGACGACGGCGCACTCTGGTATGGCGATGCCGTCGAGCTGCTGCTCGAGACCGAATCGCGCTCGTATTATCAGATCGCCATCAGCCCGAGCGGAGCCGTGGTGGACCTCGATCGCGGTGCCTCGCGCGACAAATGGTTCAGTTGGGACTCGAACGCCGAAGTCGCCACGCACCTCGCCGACGATCACTGGACCATCGAGATCCGTCTGCCGATCACACAGGATGAGAATGATCCGCTACACCAGGTCATCGGTAGCAGACCCAACAAGAGCCTTCCCTGGCACATCAACATCTGCCGCCAGCGCATTCGCGAAGATGGCGCGGAATATTCCGCCTTTTCGCCGACCGGCGCGGAGCACTTCCACGACGTGATGAAGTTTGCCACGTTCTACGACGGCAACAGTTTCGAGTTCGATCACGGACCGCCGGATGACGACTTCCTGGAAGCCACGCGCATCGCCGCCGACTTCGCCCGCACCGGCAAGCGCGAGGAGGCCCTCGCTGCCTACACCGCCGCCGCTGAGGGCAAGATCACGGACCTGCAAAAGTCCCACGCGCTCGAACTCGCCGCTGGCTATGCCCGCCATCTCCGCAAGCTGGACACCGCCGATCAGCTCACCGCCCGCATTCCCATCGAGTCCGTGAAGAAGGCAGCGCAAATGCAGGCCTTGCTCGATCAAAGCAAAGCGCCGCAAGTCATCGAGCAGTTTGCCAGCGAGGACATCAGCAAGTGGCCCTTCTGGAAGCGCGGCGACGGACTGCATCGCCGCGGTCGAGCCTATGTCATCACCAAAGCGGGCGACAAAGCCGAAGCCGACCTCACCGCTGCTTTGGATTTCACCAGCGAGCCGCGCGCACGCGACGCGATCTGGGAGGCCATCGGCCACAACCGCGAAAACAACCTCAAGAACGACGAAACCGCCCTCGCGGCCTATAACGCCATCGTCGAAGCCCGCACCCACATCGGAGGTGCCAGCGAGTTCACCGCACTGCAAGGCATCGCCCGTATCCTGACCCGCCAAGGCAAGTTTGACGAAGCCCTGAAGACCCTGCACCGCTCCCAGCCCGATAAACTACAAGGCGTGTGGAAAACGAACATCCTAAACTCCATCGAAGCCGTGAACAAGGCCCGCAAGCCTCAGTGAAAAACATGAAACACACCCTTACCCTCCTCACCGCCCTGCTGCTCACGCCGCTGGCCGCGCTGCACGCTGCCGACTTCCTGCTAGTCTCGAAAGACACGCCGCCCGCGCCGATCATCGTGTTCAAAGACGCGCCGCCACGCACACTCGATGCGGCGGAGACGTTGGCTGAATACATCGAGAAGATCAGCGGGCGGAAGCCGACGGTGATGGGTGGTGAGCCGGTGCCGTTGCCGGAGCGGGCGATTTGGATCGGCGTGCAGCCGGTGGTGAAATCGTTGTTTCCGAAAACCGACTTCGATTTCAAGCAGCCGGAGGAAACGCTCATCGTCGCGAATGAAAAACATCTCGTCATTGCCGGGCGGGATCGGTGGAACCCCGCGCACATGGAGGCTAAGGGCCGTCTGGCGATGAAGACCGGCGTCCAGCAGGAATATGGCACCGCGAACGCCGTGTATTCCTTCATCCAGGAGCAGCTCGGCGTGCGCTGGCTGTGGCCGGAGGAGGAGGACGTCATTACTCGCGACAGCATCGCCATCGCGCCGATGGAGCGGCGTTATGCGCCGTCCATCCGCTCGCGTGGCGGCATGTTGACCAAAACTTCGCTGGGCGACAACAAAGAGTCCGGCGAGGAGTTGTGGGCGCGGTTCCAGCGCGTGCAGCTCGACTCCATGGATATCTCCGGCGGGCATGGTTTCGGCGATTGGTGGGAGAAGTATGGTGCGGAGCATCCCGACTACTTCGCCGCCGCGCCGGACGGCACGCGCAAGGCGGTCAAACCCAGCGTCAGCAACACCAAGCTCTGCGCCTCCAATCCCAAGGTCTGGCAGCAATGGATCGAAGACACCGCCGCGCTGGTGCAGGCTGATCCGCTGCTGCGCGTCATCAATGTCTCGCCCAACGACGGCTACACCAGCGGGCACTGCACCTGCGCGAACTGCCTCGCCTGGGATCATCCCGATGGCGAAAAGGTGGAGTGGGGCTTCGGCGGCGGCGTAAAGATCCAAGGCGTGTCACAGACCGATCGCGACGTGCGTTTTGCCAACACCCTCGCCCGCCTGTTGAAGCAACGGTTTCCCGACCGCGAGCTGTTCGTGCAGCTCAACGCCTACGGCCTTGCCCGCAATCCACCGCTCGGCGTGGTGCCGGACGACAACGTCGTCATCTCCAGCGTGGCGAACTTTCACCTGCGCTCGCCAGCCGAGCGCAAGCTGCCCATGCAACAACATGCCGGCTGGGCCAAGGTGGCGAAGCATCTCATGTGGCGGCCGAATCTCGGCAGCCCCGCCGGACTGAGCTGGGGCATGCCCGATGTCGCCATGACGCAGGCTGGTGAAGACTTCCGCTTTGCCGCCGGCACGCATTGCCTTGGCCTCTACTTCGATTTGATCTGGCAGCATTGGGCCAATCAGGGGACGCACTACTACGCCCTGGCGCATCTGGCGTGGAATCCGCAGGCCGATGTCGCCGCCGTGATGGACGACTATTACCAGCGTGGTTTCGGCCCCGCCGCAGCCGAGGTGAAAGCTTACTGGCAGCTCCTGGAGCGCACCCGCATGGAGTTCGTGGCCGAGGAGCCGAGCCGCCATCGCGCCTTTGATTTGCCGAAGAAATACACGCCGGAGCTGTTCGCGCAGGCGCAGGCTCATCTCGATGCCGCCGCGAAGAAGCTGACCACCGCCGATGAAAAATACCGTCGCCGCCTGGACTTCATCCAATACGGACTCGACTACGCCAAGCTCGTCGTGGACACCCGCGCCTCGATGCAAAAGCTCGAAGCCAGCAAAGGCCAGGACGCCGCCGCCAAAGCCCAAGTGCAGGCCAACTGGGACCGCGCCGAGCAGATGAAGCGGAAAGCTCCCGCCTACGCCATCAACTGGCAGGCCGTCTTCCGCCAGCCCGGCAATGGCGGCGGCGATGGCAACAAGCGCGTCATGGGCCTCCACCCCGATGCGCCGCTCAGCGGTCGCACCCTGCGGGAACTGCGCGAGCCCGGGCTGGAGTAATCGCCGAGCGCAACTTCAGATTTCTTCCCCCAGCGGGTAACCGCCCCCCTTCTGCGGGATGTGAAAAGGGTGTCCACGTTTCGCCTGCTCGTGGAACATCCCTTTGATCATGACTCCAAAACTCCATCCTTCCATCATTCCGCTTCTCCTCGGTGCTGTCGGTGTCCTCTGCGGTTCAAGCACCCACGCCGCTGAAAACTGGCCGCAGTTTCGCGGCTCGGATGCGCGGGGTGTTTCCATCAACACGAACCTTCCCGATCGTTGGTCGGCCACGGAGAATGTGGAGTGGAAGTCGGAGATTCCGGGGCGCGGATGGTCCTCTCCGGTGATTTGGGGAGAGCGGGTGTTTGTCACCACGGTCATCAATCGCGGAGAAACGGAAGCGCCGAAGAAGGGACTCTATCTTGGCGGCAATCGCCCCGAGATTCCGACCACGGAGCATGTGTGGAAGGTGCTCTGCCTGGATCTCAGCACGGGAAAGATGCTGTGGGACAAAACGGTGCATCAAGGCCGTCCACAGACGCCCATTCATGTCAAAAACAGTTACGCCTCCGAGACGCCCGCCACGGATGGCGAGCACGTGTATGACTGCTTTGGCGGCGTCGGGATATTCGCCTTTGATTTCGACGGGAAGGAAGTCTGGAAGCATCCGCTGGAGCCGCGCCGCACCCGTGCGGGCTGGGGCACGGCGGCCTCGCCGGTGCTGCATGGCGGACGTTTGGTTTACCAGTGCGACAACGACGAGCAAAGCTACCTGCTCGCGCTCGACAAGCTGACCGGCAAAGAAGTCTGGCGCATACTGCGTGACGAAAAGAGCAACTGGTCGCCGCCCTTTGTGTGGCAGCACGCGCAGCGCACGGAGATCGTCACCGCAGGCAGCGGCGCGGTGCGCAGCTACGACCTGGATGGCAAGCTGC
>Ga0315908_10001662_pt1 | contig 16590 bp, 8 predicted proteins | sample LakEriMetagenome_12_FD_203520 | JGI IMG/M metagenome (GOLD analysis project Ga0315908, IMG submission 203520) | Freshwater fungal communities from buoy surface, Lake Erie, Ohio, United States - Buoy 4 MA124 | ecosystem: Environmental > Aquatic > Freshwater > Lake > Lake biofilm | place: USA... | reverse complement strand
GGTTCTTAAAGTCGTAATACGGCACGCGAAGTATATCCACATAGGCTTCATCCGACTTGATTTGCTCTCGCAAATCCTCAAAATCATATACCGCATTGATGCGTTTGAAAGCTTCCATCTTAACTGCCAACTCACTCTCCATCCGTTCCGCAGCCTGCTCCTCCTTCTCAATATCGATCCCGCGCTTGGCACGTTCATCTATGGTTAGTTCATAGTGCTTAGAGAGTTGCGTCCGTTGCATGCGGTAGTCCTCATACAAAGCTGCAAGTACTGTATCTCCAGCAGCTCCGACCTCACGGCTCAAAAGCGCATCACGGTCGCCTACCCAGCCATTCAAAAAAAACCAGTGGTTGAAGCCAGCCAACTGAATCTGTGAGGACTCATCTTCGCGGTATGATAAATAACATAAAAACGGATAAAGTTGATCGGTATAGTTCTCCTTGTAAGCGTTTTTTGTCTTGGAGTTGAGTGAAGCATTCTTTCGAAGCGCCCCTTGACAAGATGGGAAATAGGAAAAATAGCTTTGTTCAAATAATGTCAAATTGTCCATTGTTGAATATAACCTACCTATATTATTTAAAGTTAGGACAAAATCTTTATGATTCTCACCTAGCGCTTTCTTTTTTATTTCAAGAGACCGCAGATAAAAAGGTTCAGCCTTCAAATATTCACCCATTTCAAAATACAAAGCGCCAAGATTATTCAAGCTTAATGAATAATCCGGATGAGCCTCGCCAAGGGTTTTCTTATAGATCTCAAGGGATTGCAGGTAATAGGATTCAGCCTTCAAATACTCACCCATTTCAAAATACAAAGAGCCAAGATTATTTAATCCATCAGCATAATCTGGATGAGTCTCGCCAAGGGTTTTCTTCTTGATCTCAAGGGATTGCAGGTAATAGGGTTCTGCGTTGGCATATTCGCCAAGATCCGAATAAACAAGTCCTAGATTCCCCAAACTCATCGCATACATAGGACTAGATTCTCCGCAGACTCTTTTATATATATCTAAAGCTGCTTTGTATTTTGATAAGGCTCCAACATAATCATGCAGTTCCCAATCAATACTACCCAATTCGTTTAAGCAATCCGCATAATCGGGATGTTCCCGGCCATATAGTTCCAACCTTATTTCTAGTGAATTCAAGAAATAGGTTTCTGCATTGGCATATTCTCCCCTCAATTTATAACAGAAACCGAGATCATATAAATTACTTGCATAATACGAATGCCTGAATCCAAGATTTTGCTTATATATCTCAAGTGATTCTAAGAGAAAGACTTCAGCCTTATCTAATAGAGACATTTGGTAATACAAACACCCAAAATTGTGCAAGCTCATTGCATAATCTGTATAAAATGCACCACCGATTTTTTTATAAATTTCTGATGATTGTAAAAAATAGCGCTCTGCCTTCGAGAATTCACCTAATCCCAAATATAAGTTACCAAGACCGTTTAAGGTCGCTGCGCAATCTGGGTGTTCATCTCCCAATTTTTTCCTTCTAATTTCAAGGCACTCCAAGTAATATAACTCTGCCTTTTCATAATCCTCCATCTCTAAATACAATAGGCCAATGTTGTATAATCCTGAAGCATAATCCGGATGATCCTCGCCAAGGGTTTTCTTCCTGATCTCAATGGATTGTAGGTAATACGGTTCTGATTTAGCATATTCCCCCATATTATAATATAAACTACCAAGACCGTTCAAGCTAGCAGCGTAATCTAGATGATCATCACCTAATACCTCATTTCTTATGGCAAGTGCTTTCGTGTAATATTGCTCTGCTTTAGCATATTCACCCATGTCCGAAAACAAGATCCCAAGATTGAATAGGCTAGAAGCGTATTCGGGATGTGCCTCGCCTATAGTTTTTCTTTCAATTTCAAGTGCTTCTGTGTAATACGACTCTGCTTTAGCATATTCCCCAATTTCCCAAAACAAAATCCCAAGATCATTCAGATCAGCCGAATAATCCGGATACCCTTGGCCCAATACTTTTATCTTAATATCAAGTGCTTGCAAGTAATACTGCTCTGCCTCGGTATAATTACCCATGTTAAAATACAACCATCCCACTCTATCATAAGCCATAGCAGCATCAATTCCATCCTTTCGATTTTGCTTTTCAAGCAGACACAAGGAAGATTCGTAATAAAACAAAGCAGAGTCAGAATTCTCAAATGCGTGTCCAATAAATCTAAAAGAGGTAGCATAATGAAGACTTGTATCTCCTTCATTTTCACGAGTCCAACCATTTATTTGACGGGCAACCAAGAGCATACTGTCCTTTTTGTCTTCCTCGTATAATCTGTTATAAACAGATTCCAGTTTTGCATACTCGCCCGTTTGCGCGCACGAATAAGAACCCAAGCTGATTCCAATTGCAATAAGTGTATATAATTTCAATATCTTCATTAAATTCATCGCATCGCATTTACTCCCCCACCAACACAAACGCTCCCCAATAATAAGGCTGCGGATATTTCTGTTTGATTTCGTTGCGGGTGAGGTTGTACGCTTCGCGGATGGATTTACCTTGGGCGTAGTGCCCGTAAAAGATTTGCATATATTCAGATGTGACTTTGTCGTCTACCTTCCAGAGGCTCATGAGGATGTGTTCTGCACCGGCATCGGTCATGGCCTTGCGGAGGCCTTGCACTCCCTCTCCATTGAGGATTTCGCCCTTACCTGTTTCGCAGGCACTCAATACCACCAGTTCTGTTTTACTCAAGTCCAATAGACCTGCTTCATAAGCTGTGAGGATGCCATTGTCGGACCCGGTGAGTGGTGTATTGTCGGCTAGGGTCTTGTTGCACCCAGCCAAAAGCAATCCCGAGCGAAGCATGGGGTTCTCTGCCACACGATGAACATCCATACCCATCATGCGCATACCATTGTCATTCTCGGGCTTCACGTCCTCTAGGAAGTAGCCATGAGTAGCAATGTGCAGAATACGTGGAGACTCCATTTGCTTTAAGTTACTCTCCAGTGCATTATTACCGGTGAGTAATTGCGTATTCCAAGCAGTGCTAGTTAGTGTTTGGTTAATCCCGTCCACTTCTGAGCGCGTTGCAGGCAGCGGAACAGCCCTACGGTTGCCGTCGAGCGACAAATCTCGCATGGTTTGGTAAGTAAACGACACATTGTCCTCTAGCATGGTGCTATCGGCCACATATGCGTAATCAAAATTGGGCGCCCCCATGATGAGTGCTGTTCTATCGGTATAATCCCTATTACCATAAATGCGCTGATCCACGAATGAACGGCCACTATTTAACAAATGAATCTCCTTCTCCTCGAACAAGTACTTCCCTGTTTCTGCATGGTAGATGGTTTCCGGATTGATACTGTGATATATGCCTCCCGGTGAAAGGTAAATCTTCGTTTTACCTGCCAAATGCTCTTCCAAGGGTTTCCATAGAAGATCGTACACCTGGCCGTCCATTGTTGTGGACGTCGGATTTGTAGTTTGACTAACTATGTAGGGGTAAAGTATCTCATCGATTTGTTTGCCGTCACCGAGATAAATAAGCTTTGGCTCCAACTTCCTGATAGCATCGAGAACTAGGCAAACGTAGAAGGACGAATCAGCCAAATGTTTTCTTGTGAAATCGTAAAACGGAACTTTGAATACATCCATGAATAGTTCATCTTCACCTAATATTTCGGCAATTGATTCCACATCATAAATCTTGTCTATTCGCTCTAAACCCTTTATGTGCTGGTTCAAACTAGCCCTTAGCATCTCAATTCGATTAATCTCAGCATCTAAATCTATACCTCGAGAATAAAGTTCCATCTTTGATAAAAACCGATAGTCATTAATTTGCCTTTGAGCAAATATCAATTCATTATATATTTCAGTGACAATACTATCCTCAGCCGCAGATACAACTTTCTCAAATAAGGCGTCGCGTCCAAAGGACCAACCATTGAATACCAACCAATAATTAAAAATTGGTTGAATCAATTCAAAATTTGATTTTTTTGACAAGGCCCAATAGTTGATATATAAATTAAAAACGTAATTACATTCATTCTTAAAATTAAATATATTTTCATCTGATAAAACATTTCTTGTTCCAATTGCTTCTTTAATAGATTCTAGATATTGAGCAAACTTAGTAGTAAGCAAATTGTATTGACCGCTTTCAAAATAACAAATGAACAAATTTTGCAGGGATTTGATATAGTAAGGGCTACAATTACCATAATACTCATTGCATAAGCTGACACACTCGGTTAAGTATTTTTCAGCACGGCTATAGTCCCTCATGTCTACACACAAATTACCAATATTTCCTAATACAAATGAACAATCCTTGCAATGTTTGCCATAATTCTCTTTTAAAACATCTAAGGCTTTCAAATAGTATAAATCCGCCATTTTAAAATTATTCATGGCACGATGAACCACTGCCATATTGTTATATGACTTAGCAATATCCACATGATTTTTCGGCAATAACAGTAACTTCATCTCAAGACTTTTGGCAAATAGTGAGTCCGCTTTTGAATATTTACCTGTCTCAAAGTATAACCTACCCAAGTTATTAATGAGGTCAGAGAACCCCAAATCGAGATTATCCACATAATTTCGAGCTAATCTATATGCTTCGCATAGGTTATTCTCCGCTTTTATATAAGAACCAATTTCCATATACGCTAAACCCAAATTATGAAGCATATTTATATGAAACAATGTATCTAATACATCTTCACTATCAACCAAAAGAGCATTTAGTTTAAGGAAATATAATATGGCGTTATCGTATTTACCAATACTAACATAGTATATTCCAAGATTATTTAAACATGATTTTAAGGTCTCGCCTTCATCACCACAATGAATGACGGAAATTTTATAAGCATTGAGATACAACTTCTCAGCTTCATCGTAATTACCATTTGAAAAAAAAATATCAGCAATACCTGTTAATATATCTGAATGCAATTCGTAATTTTTATCATGATGTTTAATTAAAACATCGAGTGCGCTTTTATAATAATATTCAGCTTGAATTGTATTTTCTTTCGATTTATTTATTTCGCCTAGAAAAAATAAATTTTCCAGATAATACAAATTGCTTTCTTCGTTTTGCGCTCTGATTGACTTTATTGACTCTAGCAAGTATTTTTCCGATTCAATAAAATCTCCCATGTCAGCATAAAAGACACCTATCTCTAAAGCAGCAATAGCATAATCCATAGAAGCATAGCTATGCAAAATTTCTATGGCTTTTAAATATTTTACTTGGTATTTACCGATATTCGAGATATCTCCAATATATACATAGAAATCCAATATTTTCTTTAATATGAGCAGCTCATCTTCATCAAAATCAGGGTGTTTTTTGGCAATGTCATACGATAACAAATAGTACCCCTCCGCTTCATCAATGAACCCATTTGAATTATAGAAGTCACCTAATGAAATTAGCGCCTCTAGGTAATTTGGATGCAGCTCTCCATGGGTATTTTTTATTGTATTTAAATACTTAATCAAATATTCTTCCTCATTTTTTATTTGATTACTTTCTCCATAAAGTTTTGAAATATTTTTTAAACACGCATAATATATCGCGTTTTCTGTTATATTAATCCTATCGAATGCTTCAAGAGACAACAAATAATGAACTTCAGACAATTTATTTTCACTGATTTCGGAATAAATGAATGCTAAATTATACAGGGCATAAGCATAATCAATGCAAGTGTTTCTATTTTGTTTCTCCAATTCTAGCTTGGATCGGTTATAATAATATAATGAAGAGTCCTTATTGATATGACCATTTCCAATGTAACGAAATGAGCAGGCATAGCGAAAACTCGTATCTCCTTCATTGTTAAACGCCCATTCATTCATCTCGCGAGAAACTAATAAAACACTATCCTTCTTTCCCTCGCTTTTAAAACGATTATAATCGGCCTCCATTTGCTCATATGAACGATCTTGTGCTCGGACACCAAAGGATGCAAGAATGAAAAAAAGAAAAATCACTTGTCTCATTTCTGAAATTTAAAATATTGAAGAACAATATCAATCCCCCACCAAAACAAACGCTCCCCTGTAATAAGGCTGCGGGTACTTCTGTTTGATTTCGTTGCGGGTGAGGTTGTAGGATTCGTTTATGGATTTTATTTTCGAGTTTTCGTTTACTGCATAAAATAATATTGACTTACTGTTTCAGCTAATTCCATCATGCTATCTGCGGAATTACTTGAATTAATTATTACATTATTGTTCTGTAATATGGCTTGGACTTCGTCCTTAAAACTAATGACAATTTCCGAGTTGTCATTTCTATGAATTCGCCATCCGGCGAAAATTCTAGTTGAATCAGAACTAACTGGCGCTTTCAAAATCGTTTGCTCATTTTCCGGTTTAGGCCAGTCTTGCTGGTTCAATTCAATTACATAGGTCTCCTTCACAAATTGCGAGAAGTCGTCATAGCGGACATAGCCAAAACCACTAATCCCGTAATGCATGCCATAATTCATGGCAACTTCAAAGCATCCACCGGCAAGGGTATCATTGTAGCCAATAATGCAGATAGCATGATGCCCCAAGGCTAGATCGGAAGATGAAAATTGAAAGATTCCATTCTTCAATGCCGATCCATCAATTATCGCCGGAGTTAATGGAATACCGCACGTAACAGGATTTCCTGCCACAAGTGCTTGTTTGAGGGCCTTCATACCCTTACCCATAAAATCAACTTTGCGCCAATCGGCAATGCCGAAGCTTCGGAAATACTCGGTCTCCTCCACCACGGGGTTGCGCTCCTCGCCACAGTGATACCACGGCCCAATCATCAATGGCTTGTTGCCATTGCGCTTCATTAAACGATACGCATCCGCTATCGTCATTCCTTGCTCACACCAATTTGCATCTGTCTTTTTGGTGGCTTGTAAATACAGCGGATCAAAAGCAGTAAGCTGTTTTTCGAGTTCATCCGTTCGGTTCTGCAGTGCATTCACCTGCGTGGACAGCTGAAAATACGAAGTGGCCCAGCCCACAGAAACGTATGCATCTCCTTGCATTACAGGAAGCGGACAGAATCGACGCAATGAATACCCCTCGGGCAATACCCCGCCGAATATCGAATCGCGCCGTGATGCATTGGCCGCGAAACCATACCACACATCGGGCTTGAGCAAATCGGCTGCTCCCCATTCGGGAATTTCAGCATACTCAGCTTCTGAAACCGGCAGCAGACCTTGCCCTTGCACCCTGACAGATTCAATCAACAACACTGAAAGCAGCCCCAATACAATGAATAGTTGTTTCATGTCTTTATTTTTTTACGTCTATTACTTCCCGGGCATGGCGGAACCGTATCCTCATCGGGCTTAAAATCTTTAAATCGTGGTGGCTTTGCCTCTTGTCTATCCTGTATAACACATGGTCCGTCCGACCTATTATCAATCGCCAGATTTTGTAGAATCAATAGCACATTGGGTTCAAATCGATAAGGTGGGATAGTCAGGTTAAAACGCAAATTGGCGGGGCGCCAATCCAGAATGGGCTCATAATCATAGAATACGGTGTAATTCTCGTTTCTGGCCGCCATGCCATGAATGAATTGAATGTTTCGCTCAATCAATTCAACATGCTGTGGGCTCGCCGCAAAACAATCCCTTGCACTATTCAACGAAGTTTCAGCAGAATCAATAAGGCCCTTATTGAAGTAATAGTATGCAATATTGTTCTGCGCTGCGCATAGATTTTCATCATCCATTGCCTTATTGACTGCGTCAATTGCCTTATCAAACACTTGCACTCCGGAGCATGAAACGGAATAATTCAGCCAAAAGGAAGCGGAATCATTTGGTGATAAAGAAATTCCTTGACGTGATATTGACTCAGATTTTTCAAGCAACTGGCTCGCCATCTCCACGTTGTTCATGCGCGTGAAAGCCGTTGCCATACTCCCGACCATAAAAGCATGGTTAAGAATAATGGAATACTCTGTTCTACTTCGAACTGCCTGTGTTGACCTTTCGTCCGCCCGATTAGCATTAAGCGCCATTTGAACCAAAGAATCCACTTTGGCAAACTCCAACTTCCAATGCTGACTGTCTTGGTTTTTACCTTTGATTTGAATCGCTTCAGCCATTAATTCTTTGAGGACAAGCATCGCTTTGCCATTGTAGGCTGCCGCGCTGGTAGGATCCATTTCGATGGCTCGGTCAAAATCGCGATTTGCTCTGCGCACGTATCGCCGGCGTTTCCGATTTCGAATATCGTTGTATCGAACATCATTCGACAGCGTGTAAAGACTATTGGCCCTATTCACGTATCCCAGGCTCTCTGTTCGATCCTTAGAAATGGCCTGATTGAAAACCTTTAACGCCTTCGGCGCATCCTGCTCATATTGCATGAGGTAGATACCAAGACCGGCATACCCTCCGCATTCCTCTGGAAAACGATCGATTGCTTGCTCAAACAATCTCCTTGCTTCCTCTTGAAACCCGAAGCTAAATTTATAAAAGCCCACACACACAAGAGCATCATAACCAAATCTATAGGTTGGATCCTTAAATCGCACGGCCGCATAATCGGCAATGCACTCTTCGTATCGTTCTAAAATGTAATAGGCAAGTAATCGGGCCTCATAAGCCGGAAGTAAGTCTCTATTTTCCGAAATCGCCTTGGAAAATTGTATGATTGCGTCGTTGTACTCATCTTGTTTCAACTGTGCAATGCCCAGACCCAAATAGGCTAATGCATCATTCTTATTTTTATCAATTGCCTTTTTGAAATACACCTCCGCCTCCCTGAAATTGCCCATTTTGAAATAGTCGTTTGCCAGGGTAAATAAGGTGCAGTAATGAGTTAGAGCCGACTTATCTTCCTTTAGTCGTTGAACAGCGCCGCCATCACCGCTGGCTGCGAGCGAAACCGAACGCACAAGATGATAACTCAATGAAGAAAATGGTATAGGATTGCCTAATACACTAATCTTCTTTTCATTGGACTTTCTGTAGCTAGTAAACTTGTCAGCAGCATCTTCTATTTGCTTAAAGTATTTGGAAGCCGCTCCAATGCCATGCGAAAAAAGATGGACGTTTCCGAACAATAGAAATTCGTCTATTCGATCATAAGACACTTCTGTTTGTTGAATATGCTCCAACGCTTTTTCCCAATCGTTCAATTTTGCATACAATCCTGCGAATGCGTAATGAGTTCGGCCAGGGTTGGCTTGGGTCTTCAAATCCTGTTCAAACGATGCGATTGCTTCGTTCCATCGATTCATCGCCATTTGGGCCATTCCTCTGTAATAGTAATATCCAAAATTGGCATACTTCGCCTCCGGAAGTTTATTCAGACTATTCAACGCCTCTTCATAACTCTTCAGACCAATCTTGACAATCGCAATGTTGAACTCAATTAATTCAGTGTCGTAATCGAGCCCTTGCTTCTGAACAATCTCCAACGCCCTTTCAAATTTGTCAAGCGCCAATGAATAGCTTCCCTTTGCCAAGAGAGCAATTCCAAAATTGACGTAATAGCGCACTTTATCCTCATCGGTTGAGCTGCACTTTCCGGACTCCATTACAGCATCGAAAAAATCTTCGGAATAAATCTCGTTCTTGAGAATCATCGCGTTTGATTTTGCTATGAAGTCCGGGCCTTTGGAACGGTTGTCTGACTTCTGGTGCTGACCAAATAGACTATGCACCAGCAAGATAGCGGCAACAAAAAAAAGTTTGGAAGCTTTTATTGGAAAATCTATTATCAAAAATCTATGCATTTATTTTCCGCCATTTACTTCATTTTCAAGCTCCATTAATTTCTCGCGAACCGAAGTGCTTATTGTAGGACTGAATTTCGCTTTGGGGAACGAATTCAATACATGAGAGTGCAATTGTTCGATTTGATCACTTTTCTTTTCTCCCGCAAATCCCTTGGCTTGATAATCCACAACTTTATTATCGCGAAATAGGACATCAACAAATTCGGAAGATTCCACATCAAAGAAAATCCCTTGACCATCGCGCATTCCCTCCTTCCATTGACCTATATAAAAAGATTTATTGGGATATAAATAGGCTCCGTATAAACTGGGTAAGCCACTTTCAAAATAACCCTCATATACACCGCCGCTGTCATATTTTCTTCTTCCATAGCCTTCGTAGCAATTGCCTATAGAACATGATCCTGTCGATAAATCACCCACGTCGAAAACATAACCTTCTTCCACCAAATTGTAGAAATCTTCATACTTGATCCAAATAAAACCATCGTCTCCAAATTCTTCACCCCAGCTATTCATTACCTCGAAGGCCCCGCCATATTTATAGTCATCATATCCAACAACACACATTGCATGACCCCCAATCATCATTTCACCCACCTTAGGGCTCCACACTCCTTTGCTAATGGTGCTTCCAGCTTTGAATGACTCAGTCAAATTCACGCCAATAACTACAGGCAATTCATAGAATATTGCCATTTTCACGGCTTCCAATCCAGGTTCGATAGGTACTGCGGAATAATCATTAATACTATTAAATGATGCAATAGCCAACGTAAAGTCATTGTACTTCCCACGTTCGTTGCAATCAAACCATGGCTCCCATATTTCAGGCTTACAGCCAAATTGAAGCAACACGTTCAAACCATCAATTAAGGAGGTTCCTTCTTGGCACCAACTATCTGTTTCAGACTTAATCAAGCCGTATAGAAAATTGGCGTCGAATGCACGAAGTTGTTTTTCATGGTAATCCGTTACGCGCATATCTGCATTTTGAGCAGTTGTTAGTCCGGCGTAGGCGACAGCCCATCCAACACAACTTGCAACTTCACCCTGCGCGCTGACAACCGGGCAATACTGTCTGAGCGACTTACCCTTGGGAAGGGATGTATTTGAATAGCCCAATTTTCTGGGGGGCTGCCAAACGTTGGTATTCTGATAATTGGCAGAATCCAGCTTTAGTCCTTGTCCAAAAGTCAAGGTACCTGAAAGCAAAATTGAAAGTGTAAGAAATAGGTTCTTCATCGCTCTATTCGTTGAATTTGTAAAACAGTATTATTATCATCAAAGCTAACAAGCAAGTTACCAATAGCGCAAATTGTTTGATTGGAACATTGATAAACTGATTTGCTTGAGGTAACCAACTCTTCCCTTTCCTGCTTGGTCATCTGTATAGAAGAACCCATTTTAAAAAGCGTCTGGTTGAGCACGGTTGTACCGACTTTCCATCTATAGATTAGCGAGAAACCCTCTGTTTCCGGCATTAACTTGCACGCCAAACGGCCTGAGCCTTTTACAAAGGCATCCAGGAATATTGGTTTTCCCGCACCTAAAATCAGTGGCGACGGACGATCATTATAAGACTTCAGCCAATTCGGTACTGTATTCGAAAATGCCTCTTCGGGCAACTTGGATTGTTTCTCAACGGCTTCGTAAATCATTAAATTTCTCATAGCCGGGATAAACATGTCCTCTGATACCAGCCTTTCAAGCTCTCTTCTTGCAGCCCTTTTGTCGCACTTACTGTCATCATTTGACAAATCCCATAAGGCATTACAACAACGCATACTATTTATTACCATGGCATCGCCCAATTCGATAGCCTTATCAGAGTAATATTTACTATCTGAATGCAATTCAAGAAAATGATAGACAATCGAAAGATGGTAAGCAGCAAATGAGTTTTTATCGTCAATATCAATACAATTCCGAAATGCCTCTTTAGCCTCTTCAAGAGTAAGCTGTTGACTAACGCCATGCTTCATTTCCCTTGTGGCAGATGTATTTAATCGAGATTTCGTATCAAGTAGCATCGGAACTTCATAATGAAATGTGTCTGGTAGTGTCGAGAGAAAATCTAATAAAAATATTACTCCCAAATTCTGGTATATCTCAGAGCTTTTAAATCCCTCATGAAGTATAAGCTTGTAGATCTCTTTAGCATGCTCATATTCGCCTGAAGCTATGCAGGCATTCGCGAAATCAAATGCCGCCAGCATACCCTTCATCTTGTCGGCGGCCTGAGTTGCCAGTGACTTCCTTTTCTCCAAAGTCGGATAGTGTTCTAAATCTTCATCACGCAGACCGTAATGAGAATAAATGCTATCGAGCAAAGCAGCTGCTACATGGGTTGTTTGATAGCCGGCGATATGAGCATAGAAAAAAGCCCACTGATCGGCCTCTAGCTCAGCCGTGCCATGCTCCTGTTCTGACAATTGTTTTATAGTCTCAGCTTTCACATTCTTGGAAGCATAAGACGTACCTATAACGTGTGTATAGCCATGCCCTCTAAAAATATGAGCGAGCTCATGACACAATACATGCACCCGGGCATTAGTAGAATCTGCGCCAAATCGAGAAGTTAGTTCGAGAAAACTTCTTCCCACTCGAATGATATTCTTATCAACTGAATAGGAGGCAATTTCCTTTTCCCCGTCAAACCGATCATCTATAATCTGAATTGTTGGCTTAATAAAGCTAGAACGATCGTTCATTGCTTTGAATAGCCTATTAAACAATAGCTGAATGGAGTCGTCTGTTCCGGCAGATAGGATAATTGGCGTGGTAAGATTAACCAACATGAATAATAGTTTTACCTTTTTCATGGTTGATATGATTTCAGAATGGTGATTAATTGTTCGTCTTGAACCGATTGAAGCGGCTCTTGTGCTTGAACCCACTTTATCGAATAGAAACCGGATTGAGTTGCGACGTAGAAAACGCAATCTGATTTCGATCCATTTTCCTTAAGGCATTTGTCGAGGTCAATGATGCTTCCGTTTCTAAACGCATTCAAGTCGTTGACATAAAGTCTTAAGGTGTCCCCTTGTATGTTATATACTTCCAATTGCGACATGGATGATAATACTTCAACCGCAATACTGCGTTTTTTGCTGAAGCCAAAGCCTCGATTAACCTCACCCAAGATTTCATAGGACGCGATATAACTATCTGCACGTTGCGGAAGCTCGGGTGAAACATTCGTCGTGTTCTCGACCGCATTTTCATGTTTTGGGGAATTTTCGTTAGTTCCGGTCGATCCTGTTTCACCTAGGGAGTCATTCGGATTGAGCAACTCCTGTCCATCAGACTTGATAGTTTCTTCGCTGTTATCAGCAAGTTGTTTATCCTTTTCAGGCCAAAAAATCCAGACACTACCAATAATCGTAATCACTATGGCAGCCACACGCAAAAATAATTTTGCTGAAAACCTATTTACTGGCGTATTCGCTTCCTGACGAACATTGCAGGTACCGGCAAATTCACCTTCCTCAATTTCCTTTAACTTCCTTTTCATCTCAGCGGCCTCGATTCGATTAAAGGCCACTTCAATATCACGTTCGTTTGGAAATAATTGATTCTCGATTTCCGAGGCACGCCTCCGCAATGCACTTCGTTCCAAACTATAAAAGGCACCTCTCAAATTGGTTAGAAACTGCAAATGGGATACATACTCCGGAATATTGCTTAGAGCAAATAATTGAATGATTGCATCTTCTTCGCTCAAAAGACTTTTTTCGGCAATAGCCTCTGCCAATTCAACAAAGGCGTCGTGGTCAATCGTAATCTCCAGGCTCTGAAAAAAAATCGGAAGGTTAGATGACCAATCATTCTTAAGCATCCGCTCAACAAGTAGACCTATTGATTTCTCGTCAGCCATAGATCTATCGAGCTGATCAGAAGTAGCTCCAAGCGATTCAAGCCAGTTGCGAAGTGCGATATGTCCGTGCGAGTTCATAATTCTCCGTACTTTCTTAAAACAATTTCCTTCAACTTTTTCATGCACCTAGCCTTTTGATTTTTGGCAGAGTCCTCATTCGCAAAACCAAAATCAGTAGCAAGCGTGTTCATTTTCTTCTTCAGAAAATAAAAACCGCGTAGTAATCCAAAGCACGGTCCCTTGGCAGATTCAAGTTCCATTAATGCGCTTTCTATTACGGTTATTTTTTTCTCCCGTTCATCATCGTACTCGTCCATCCAATCCGTAATGCCCTCCATGTAATCATCTGCTCTGACCATTTTTCTGCTGTTCGGTATTCGCTTCAGCACTTGATTCCGACAGATCGAATTCAGATAGGTCTGGACCGAACAGGTGAGCTGGAAATCAGAATGGCGTGAATTGTTGTATAGAACTATCACAGCATCTTGATATACATCGAGGATTTCATCATTGTCATCCACCATTCGCCTCATGAAATTCATTGTAGAATTACGATGTTTTCGATATAGGTCGTCGAATGAAAGGCTGTCGAAATCGAAAGTTCCAGTGTTTTCAGGGCTATGCATTTTCTCTAACTAGCTAATCGTTATCTAATTTGCTAATGTAATAAAACACCTATGCCATTGTACCGTGTGCATAAAGGAGCCATAAGCTCCCTTACACTTGAAGAGTTCTCACGCAAGTGAAAGTCAACTTCAATTTAAACTTTTTGCTACCTGAGCCAAACTCTCACTCCTCCATGACGGGAACATGTTCCTCTTCGGTTCTGACTGAAACTATAGGTTCCATCTTCGCATTGCGCGCAAGCACCGGCGGGAGCGGAATCGTAATAGGTAGGCGCTTGGACTCTATTTCCGTCAACGTTGGTGTAGTAATGAACATTTGTTTCAGAACTCCTCGGAGCATTAAAAGTCTTCGCTCGGTTCTCGCTGTTAAACGAAAGAGTTGAATTATCTACGCTTGTTGTTACAGCACCGGAAATCTGCGCAGAGGCCGGAGCCTGATGATTAGGAGCAACAGAAGCAGGTGAGCTATCCTTAACGTAATAGTTGGGTCTTGTTTGGGTTGTTTGCGGATTTGTACATTGAACCAGCGAAAAAGCAGCAATGCAAAGCGGAAGAATAAGTTTTAAAAGTTTCATGACATTTGAATTTTGTTGGTTACAATGGTTAATACCCGATATTGAAAAAGGTAACCATAAATCTGAAACAAACTATTATTCGCCAAAATTCTGATCATCACCTCACATGAGAAACCGCTGCTAAATCCTATAAAAGTTCATCGATTAAAACCGGTAAAACGAGGTATACCGCATTGCACCGCTGTTAACCGAGATTTACCGCGGTAGATCAAAGGCAGGATCGAAGAAACGGATACTTTCATTTCTTCCTATACCAACGCATTTTTGGATTACACCGGATTGTTTTTATTGAACTTGGTTACTGCTTTGGTAAGTGAAAATGAAACTGCGCATCAACGATTTTTCATTTAGGCCGTCGTTGTCCAAGTCATCCAAATGTTGTCACTTTCCCTCGCGAAAAAACATTCCGCGAGTCAAAAACCCACCCCAACTTTTCACTCCAAAAACAAGTAACTCGAAAACGTAATTCGAAATCCGTGGGCTAAATGTGGGCTAGATTTCAAAGAAAAAATCCCGAACTTATTGAAAATCAACGGATTCGGGATTTAAAAAGTGGAGATAATCGGATTCGAACCGATGACCTCTTGCATGCCATGCAAGCGCTCTAGCCAGCTGAGCTATACCCCCATAATGCGGGCGCAAATATAGGAGACTTCTTTGTTGAGGCAAATAATTCAAATGGGGACTGGAGACTTGAGACTGGAGACTGGGGACTGGGGACTGGGGACTGGAGACTGGAGACTGGGGACTGGGTACTGGGTACTGGATACTAGGTACTGGATACTAGGTACTGGATAATGAAGACCAAAGATTGGATGCTTGAGAGTGGAGAATGGGGAATGGGTACCTCCCGACTAACCAGTACCCATTACTCAGTACCCAGTACCCAGTACCCAGTCCCCCTCATGCAACCTCCCTTCCCCCGCCCGCGTCTACCCATTAAGGAATTAATTGGTAAATATTAAATGGTTGTTTTGGTTAACTGAAAAGTTCCAGCTTTTCGAAAACGTTTTAAGGGATAAAAAAAAGCCCTCCCGCAATCGGGAGGGCTTTTTTATGCTTGCTGTTATCGCTTATTTCTGAACGATTACAGTAATGTTAGATACACCGCTGTTACCTACAACCTGCACATGGTATGTGCCGGCTGCAAGAGCAGACAAGTTGAACATTTCTGAAGAACCTGCAGCCATTGTGCGTTGCTCAGCAAACTGGAGTTTACCGGTTTGGTCAAACACACGGATCTGCTTGTTACCACCTTCGCCACGGTTCACCAAAGTGATCATGCCTGAAGTTGGGTTCGGATACGCTTCAATGTTCATAGAAGTAATCTCTTCTACTGCAATGATTCCACAACCGTTGTCAGGAGGCAAGTTGCCTTCGCAAACACCGTATGGATCTTGCGCAGGAGCTCCTGCGATATCACCGCAGTCATAACCCCATGTAGCACAGTTGAAGTTTACTGGAACACCAGCCCAAGTGTATGCACCATCATCAGCGAACGTGTCGCCAATCCAGCTCAATACACCAATGGTGTGTTGGTTTTGATCACAGTCACAGATGATTGCATCTTGTGAACAGTCACCCACTGTGAAGTCAAATACATCGCTCACAGTACCATCAGCCAACACGTAGTAAGCTGAGAACGCTGAGTTAGCAGGGAAACCTGTCAATGGGAACACGCTGCCGCTCACGTTATCCGGAGCTACAACATCGAATGGGAATTCTGTACCATCGAGTGTTA
>Ga0315908_10001659_pt1 | contig 16607 bp, 11 predicted proteins | sample LakEriMetagenome_12_FD_203520 | JGI IMG/M metagenome (GOLD analysis project Ga0315908, IMG submission 203520) | Freshwater fungal communities from buoy surface, Lake Erie, Ohio, United States - Buoy 4 MA124 | ecosystem: Environmental > Aquatic > Freshwater > Lake > Lake biofilm | place: USA... | reverse complement strand
AATAATGATAAGATCTAATGAATCTGAATAAATTTGCTATGAATAAATTCAGAGGACATATTTATAGTTTATTGATTAAAATAAAACCAAATATATTTTATAAATAAATATATTAAAAACAATAGGATATAATTGCGGATTTAGTAATTTAAATATTGAAATAAAAACTCAATCAATACTTCAATACTGAAGAAGGAATGAAAATTGCTTTTTAATGCCTTAAATTAGGTTAAACGATAAATGAAAAATAAATATTAAATAAATTATTAAATTATGAATTTATTTTTGATTAATTTGAAATTTATGAGTAGTAAATAGACATCAATTATGAGATTAAATCTTATTAAATCTAAGAAAAACTTAATTAAATAGAGTTGTTAATCAAATAAAAAATAAATCATTAAGAATTATTATAATATTGCCAAACTAATATGGATTTTGATGAAATCTTAAGTTAAGCAATAGGTTAATATTTTATATAATAATGTGATTATGATATGAAAAAATGATTTCAAAATATTTAATTTATTCTTATTATATTTTGAATTATAATTTAATATTTAAAATATATACATATATTACAATTATATCTTAATTAAATAATGGGATTTTAGTTTATAAAATAAAAAATAAACAGTTTTTTTAATTATTTTAAAAATAGATAAATAATTTAATAATAAACAAAAGAAATTGATTATAGTTAAATATTATAATTTAAAAACAAATAATTAAATAATTTTAAGATTAGATTATTAAGTTATAATGTTTTAGCAAATAGTTATTGTGATAGTTTTTAATATCCAAATAAATAATTTGAAGAACTAGACTTTGTGAATAGATTTAAAAAAAACATTTTAATCATTAATTAAATTAAGGCAGATATTATATGTCTCTAAGAATTGGATATGTTTGAAAATTATTATAAACCATACTTTCAAAAAAAAAATTATGATTTTCATTATGTAATTAAATAAACTAGAAGTGAAGGGATAGGAATTTTTTGGGATAAAAATAAATATGATTTAATAGAAAAAAATACTTATCATTTTTAAAATAATATTCCGTCATTTATTGAATAAAATTTTCCAGCATTTGTAAAATAATATTAATAATAACATGTTTAAATAATGATTTAAGTTAAATTATGAAATAAACTTGATAATTTAATAGTAAATGTATATAATACCCACTTATATTGGAATCCAAGGCATGAATAAGTAAAGGTATTTTAGTCTTTAATAATTTAAAATATTATTAGCCAAAACTTAGTGATCGATAAAAATATAAATAAATAATAAATAGTATTATTATGTGGAGATTTCAACTCTTTACCAGAAAGCAATACCCTTCCTATTTTCACCGAAAAATTAACTGATTTTTAATTGAAAACTAATAACAATAATATTCAATTTCTTGATAAAAATTCTAAAGAATTAATTGAAAAACTAATAGAATGTTTCAGAGATAATATAAAACTAAATGGAAATATTAATATAAAAAAACTAAAATTTAATAGTTGTTATTAAAATTATAGAAATAAACATGGTTAAGAAAAACATCCCAAATTTACAAATTATACTGAAAAATTTAAGGGTACTTTAGATTATATATTTTACAAAAATAATTAGCTACTATCTTTAAGATGTACAGACTTATTAGAAATACCAAAAAATAAGGAAATTCTTGAAAAAGGATGCCCTAACAATATTTTTCCAAGTGATCATTTTCCAATCTGTGCAGATTTCAATTACGATATTATAAATTGAAATTTAAATATATTTAAAATATAAATAAAAAATTATAAAAAAGATATAAAATAAATAAATAAATCATAATTATGTGTAATCATTAAGTTCCATATCGAAAATATGTCCGTTTTAAAGTTTTTCTTCTTCAATCTAATCATTCCTTTTTTATTAAATTTAATAATAAGCTCCTAAAATAGAAAGAATTATAATCATGACAAAATAGACAACAATATAAACATAATCAGAATTTCCTTCCACCTTATGAAATTTATTCATATTTATTTCATCTGGAAAATTTCCAATAAATACAGCCAAAGATCTTACTATTCCATAAGCTCCTAAAAATGAAGTATTAAAAATAGCTATTGTTTGCCAATTTTTATATGATAAATATCCAAATATAGTCCCTAAAATTATCATGCAAATATATAACAAAAGATTTTCAGGTTTTGTTTATATTTAGAATAAAAAGATACTGTTTAGCATAAAACTAATCACCTATAAATATTTAATTAAACCTATAAATATTTAATTAATTATCATCAAATTTTAATAAATTAATATTTTATTATAATCAACAAATATTTAGTATTAATAAAAAATAAATATTATATTACTATTCCGAGCCACACTCCCATGCCTGTATATGCAAGTTTTGGCAATTTAATAAAGAGATAGCCAATAACACTTCCTAATATAATGGCCATCAAAATGCAGGCGAAAATAACAATCTGATTAATATTTGGACTTATGATGAACTCTCCAAAAATCAAAATAACAAAGAAAAATCCTGATAAATATCCAATAAGAAAGAGAAGAGGAGTAAGCAATTTTAGTCCATAAAAACAAATAATAATGCTAAAAACAAATAACAAAATTGCAAAAAAATACTTAGAATCATAAATCAACTAATAAATCTAAGAAATCTAAGTAACAGGACAACCATACTGACTCTGACCAGTAACAATATAAATATTCTTATCAATTTAGAAATCAGTCTAAATAAACTACTAGACATTTTTGTTACAAATTATATTGATATCCAACTAATAAGTGCTATCTAAATCATAGTTTTAACCTTAAGTCATGCTGTAAGTGATTCCCTTTTAGTAGTTATTAGGATCAATAAGATTAAATGAATAATGAGAAATCTGAGAATCAGAAGTAAGTCTGATGCATTCAGTTTAGTTGGAATTATTGATCAATTTGAACGCTGAACCATATGAGTTTGTATTTTGACATTGACGATGGATAAATTTGCAGAAATTGTATTGTAGTTCGTATTCAGTGTTTTCTATTGAAAATTTGTGGAGATAATTGTTTGGTGTTGATATAAAATCAATTTTATAGAAAGCTTCTCCATTTATTAGTTAGCTGCATCTAAGTCCTTTTTGATAACTAAGAGAAAAACATAAAATTAATAATATCAAATAATTAGTTTTCATACTCCTTTTTAATTCTAATATATTATTTTAAATTCTTATATAAAATATATTTTAAAAGTATATTTTTTTAAATAATATTTAAATGTGAAAAATTTTAAACATGAGTAAAATTTATATAATATTGAATAAAAAATTTATTTAAAAATTTTTTATAAATAAATAACAAAATAAATATTTTTGGGTATAATAAATATAATTGATCATCTATAACAACAGATAGAGGGCCAAAAAAGAAAGTTTTTGACCCTTTTAATTTTTATTAATGTCCTTCCTAACTAATAGCACTACTCTTAATTTGGACTGATGATTTAAGATTCCTTAAGTTTAATTAAAGTCCCAAATTTACTATTAGAGTCAGATATATATAATTTATCATTTTTTATTTCCAAAATGCTATGTTTCCTGCTAATCGATATATCTGATATTTTTATATCTCCTTCATGACCTCTTCCCTATGATTATCAATTTATGAGCAAGTATTTATTAAAATATTATTATAATTATCATAAATATCATATAAAATAATAAATTTTGAAGAAAAAATAAAATTATTATCAATAATATTATAAATATAACAAAAATTATGTAATTATAAGGATTTAATGATATAATTATAATTAATATTTAATACAAAAATAAGTTTGTCTTTAGTGAGTTTAACAAATATGAACAAATTATCAGTGGTCTCCAACAACATAAATGATTGTGATTGTTGCTAAAACCCAATTACGTCAATAACTCTTGGGCCTTATTAACTATATATTTTGTAAGTTGTTTTACAGATTTCACAAATGAAAACCTTTTTATTGTAAATAACTATAAAATTATTCTTAAACAAAATCTGTTACCTAACATTAATCCATTATTACAAACATTCAAGATGAATATACTTCATGGTACCAATACAATTACAAATAGAAATTAGAGGATTTAGAAAAGTATCATCCATATCCAAACAAATTTTGCATTGCATTTAGAATGATGTCTCTTCTAATGTTTTTGATAAATTGGGATTAGTTTTTCTTTTGGAGTGACTTCTTAATACTTCTGATTAAGAATAACTTCTAAGTTGAGTATTATGGCCAATTTAAATGGTATTTACAATAAAATGAACTTTTCCCAACTTGAACTCATCTTGTTCGTTAAGTTGGTAATATTTGATATTTTTTGTAAGAATATTGTTATTTCAGAGAGGAAGCCATAAATCTTATTGGTTTTCCTTGTTAATACTGTCTATTATGTTTTGTATATAATAATTTCCCATGTATTTTTCAATGTATACTAGTTTATCTGACGAATGGTTGTTATTGTTATTATTTTCAGATTCTAAAATGTTCATATTATCAAGACTGTTGATTTAAGAAATTTGCTATATTTTTTTCTTTTTGTTACTTGTGCTTCGCTTTGAAAAAGCATCTTTAAATACAACATTTTAGCGATTCCTTTCTAAAATTCCTGAATTATTTATTTCTATCTGATTTTTTATGATATCTTAACTGTCATAATCATATAATTCATAGTTTTCTCGTTCCCAAGTATAACATTCTACTTTTAAATAATCCTACATCTATTATTACAATATTAATATTTTATCTATTATATTTCTCATTATATTTTCAAATATATAAATAAATTTATTTTCATTATATAGATTCGCTACCAATTTAGCTGAAATTTTCGTAATCTTATTGATTTAATTGCTCGTACTTAAATTCTTACTTTTTTAAAATATTTATATTTATAAATTCCATCATTTTATCTTATTTAGTATAAATCAATGCTATAATCAACCCAATTATAATAATAAAATAAATATTTTTGTGTTGATCAGTTTGATTATTATATTATTAATTTAATTAAAATTCTGATTAAATTGATTGATTTTATTAATTCTCTATATCAGTAGATTAGTCAGTTTATTTAATTTATTCAAAATTATTATGATTAATCTTATTTTAATTGTTAATATTATTTTTATTTTTATCATTATTATTTTCAAGATTATTTTTTTATAATTACTATTACTATTATTACTACTATTATACTAATTAACTTTATTATTAAAATAATTAACTTTGTTATTCTTCAATACTAGATTAATTCAAATCCAATTTTTTTTTTTTCTTGTTGATGATTTTACTTATATTCTTACAATAAAACTTATACTTATGCCTAAACTACTTATTACTAATACATTCATTATTTTATAACTTAACATAACCAGTATAAATATACTTAAACCTTTTAGTACACTATTTTTTAGTAGTAGGTTCTTTAGTTTTATCGATATAAAACTTATTTTTGCCCTTACAAGTGCCATCCTACAATAAATCGAACCCAATATCACATACATAATCCTATCTAGTACAATTACAACTAGTAACTTTTGAATAATTCTCAAGCCATTATCCTTCTTATGGATTAAAACATTATCTATCTCTCTTTCTTCTTATGAAACTCACCTTACTCCCCATAAAACACTCACTATTATTTTTCTTAACATTGTATTACTCATAATCGCTTTCTGGTGAGCCTAAAATATTTTAATAATAAAAATCATATTGAATATTATGATAATAATAATTTAAAATTTTAATAATTTACCGATATTCCATAATCCATAACATATTTTCTGATGTAGATTTTCGAAATCTAATTAGACAATAAGTTATTATCCATCAGATTGAATAGCAATAATGATAAATAATTGGGATAATAGTGATGGTTCAATTTGGATAGATTGTATAAGGACTGGGGAGGAGAAGAGAGTGAGTGATTGGAATGATAGACCCTAATCCCATGAATAAAGTACAGAAGAAGAGAGGATGTTGGGATGAGCTAGAACTATTAGACTACCGTGATCACCTACTGATACTATGTATTTACCAGATAATAGTAGTTCCCAGCTATTACCATTGTCTAAAGACAGGTATAAATCTGTATTATTTTTGTCTAAGTATTTCCCTATTATTATTTTATCAATCATCAAAAATGTATAATTAATATCATCAATTTTATAATCAATTACAAATGTACTAATTAATTTTAAACTAAATCAAATGATTAATTCATTTGATTAATTTAATAATTAATTATAACATATTGATGATTACCTTGACTTCCTTAAGCAATTAGAAATCCCAAATTATTATAATCATGGTATATTAAATCATTGGTCTCTTCATCAGTAACTCCAATAAAATGCAATCGGCATTATTCTTTATCTTCTAACTAACACTTTTTATTATAAATTGGGTTCCATGTATATCCGTCATCAAAAGTATAAACAGTCTATATAAATTAATCAATCATCTATCTACTTAATGTCCCTTATTCATATTCAAATACTGCAGATTTTTTATATTGATTCGCCACGAAATACCCAGGAACTCCTTTTATCTTTTTGAATTCAACAAACCCTTATTAATTAATTATTTAATATTATTAATAATTATTTTTGTGTTTTTTTTATTAATATATTTTATATCTATCAATCTATTATAATATATTATTTATTAAATATATATTATAATTTATGATTATTATTTTCAATTAAATGAATTATTAATATAAAAATAAAATTTATTTAAATTTATTTTATTACCATTTTAATGTCTAACATTATTATTGAGAATAGGTTAGAATTTATCTCCTTTGTAATTTCCAATATAAACATTTCCATAAGGACTATTTTCTTTGAAATGGTTAATATTTAGCATTATTATGGAATTATCATTATCATACATCCTTTTAATTACTCTTTGATTATTATTTTCTTAGAAAATAACTGTGAATTGATAATCTTTGACTCTATTGCTATCTATATCTATTGATTTGGCTACTAATTTAAACTCTTTATTTTTACAGACTTTTATAGTGAAGGTATCTTTTTCTTAACCTTCTAAACAAAGTAAGTATAAATGATCTTCAGCTATATAGAATCTATATGCTGATTTATCAATAGTTTTAAAGTACTTAAAATTATTGTCACTATATTAAACTATTTAATGATATTATTATTGTTATTATTATTATTATTATTATTATTATTGTTCTTACTATTAAATGGGTTTTAACACAGTTATTACTATTCTTTAGTCTGGAACATCAAATGAATAAGAACTATACGACTCTGCCCATTCAGCTTAAACTACTAAGTATTTGAACTCTATCCAGTTTAAACCTTAGTCTTCACTATGATATAATTTATAAGCGTATTAACATTCATTCTTATACTTTTTACAGTCTAATTTTTATAAAATGAATATTTTATTTTTTATGCTTGCATTAGGTTTTAAATCTATTATGTTTCTTTTGTGTTCTATTATTTTTATAGTTTATCCACAATCTTGAGTGTAAAATGAATATTAATCATCCCCTAAAAAATACAATAGTTAGTTATTGACTTAAGACTTTATTATTTTTGTAATTCTTACTTCCATTATTTTATTTCCTTTATCATTTTAATCATTTTCTATATATTTATTTATTATTTCTACAAATTTATCATTCATTAATGTATAATTTAAACCTCAATCTTAAGATAAATATATTTAACCAATATTTGTTTATACAATTTGAATTCTATTAATGGAATCTTCTGTATTATAAAATTTATTGGCTGAAAATGGCTCATATGTAAAACTGTCAATTATTTAATTTCCACACCATTTTAAATCAATAATTTAATTTTCTATTTTATTTATTTTAATTTTCACATTTTAATTATAAATTATCTAAATAAATAAGATAAAATAAAATATTTTCATTTTTTGGATATAAATTTTCCTTTGATATAACTTTTTATTAATTAATATATAAATTAATAATATTAATAAAATAACTTAAATATGGAAGAATAATTTGTAAATTCTTTGAATAATTTTAGATAAAACATAAAGGAAAATATTTAGGAATTGCTTAATTTATTATTGGATAATTTCAAACTAGACTCTAAATCCAACTTTTAATGTTTATTAGTTCTTGATTCTATAGAATAGAAAATACAAATTGATTAAAATATATTTTAATTGTTAACAGATTTTTTTAGAAATTTTATTAAAGATAATTAGAATAAAGAATATAATGAAATAATTTAGGATGAAATATTGTAAAATATTTATTTATATTTATTAGAGATTTTGATAGCAAAGATTTAAATGAATATAAATAGTTAAGCAAAATAAACTTTAATATCAATTTTTAAGTTTTTTAGTAATTAAGTGAAAAATAATTAAAGGAATTAATTTATTTTCTTATTTTATAAGAGTTTATTTATTTAAATACTTAATAATAGATAAACAATTAAACTTTTAAAATTTAACAAAAAATATAAACTCATAATACAATACCCTTTTTATTTGATTAATAGAAAATAAATCTTAGAATAAGAATATAAAAAAAGTCTTAGGAGCTTAGATTTTTAATAATAATAAAACAATAAGAAAGTAAGAATAAATAAATAAAAACAGAAAAGAATAATAATTATAATAGTACTAATAAAAATAGCTTATATGAAAACTCAAATAAAAGCAAGTATGGAAAATATAGTAGATTTGAATTTGAAAATTAAAAAGTATAAAATATTAGTAAATAAAGTATTGAGTAATTGATATTGAAGATGGATTATGATAACGATACAATGATATCTTTGAATGATATAATATAATTTTGCCGAAATAATTATTTGGACATTGATTAAACAATTCTTTAAAATTTATTTAATGATGCAGCCAAAAACAGAAATGTTTTATCGATTAAAAATAAAGATAAAGTTAATAATTAACCATTAAATATTTTTGAAATAGAATAAGCAGTAATATAATCATATTTAAAATAAAAAAATATAATTATATAAAAAAATAATAATATTATATATTATTAAAATTAATAGTAAAAAATATTGATAATAATGATAATAAAGATAAAAATAATAATAATAATAATATAAATAATGATAAAATTAAGGTAAGATTAAGAAACTAACAAACCCCTTAAGGATGGATTTAAGTAGAATCAGAATATAGAAAATATTGGGTCTTATTTTTAAAGACAATAAATATAAAAGTAAACGAATATAATATTGACAAAAAGCCATAAATTTTATCACTTTAACAGGAATTTAAAGAGAAAAAATAAAAAGATAAAGAGAAAAAACAATTTACACTTCCAATAACAGAGCCAATAATAAAATAAAAATACAGACCTGAAGCTTCTCTTGATTTCAAATCTGGTAAATATATTTAGAGAAGCGAAAATGATTTTCCAATTTACGAGAACTAAGCAACAAATACATTAGATAATAGTTAATTATTTATGAAAATAGTAAACAATAGATTTGAAAAAATAAAGCAAAATGGACAAATACAGAAGGGAGTTTCTTTTGACACAAAGCAATATTTTGATGAAGCTTTAAAGTTGAGTCAAGATCCAAAAAGTTATAGAGAAAAAAATCCAATTACTAAATTTGTGCCTGCTAATTCCTTTGGAGGGAGCAAGAAAAGTTCTTTTAATTAATAAGCTGAAATTTAAAGCAATTCTAATAGTAGTTCTGTTATTGCTCCTTGAGTTAGTTAAATTTTTGATATTACTTTAAAGGTTCCTAAGTAGTTTTAGTAGACTTAGTAATAGAAAAGAATTAGTGAATATAATTTCAATCATAATCTACATACTCTTATTACTGAGTAATTATATAATATTGTCATATTATAATTCTATTTTATTGTAAATATTCATAATCACAAAATAAGAAATTTTTAAATATTAATATAATTAAATAACACAACTACTGAAATTACATAAAATAAGATAAAAATATAATTAGAAAATAACAATAATACAATATAAAATATGAATAAATATATTATAATAGAAAAAGAATGTACCTAAAAGCAAAAGAAGAATAAATAGAGCAACGCTACATGACAAATCAACCTAGGAAATCTCTAGAACTTTTCCAAGCCTCTTTCATGCCTGAACAATCAATGGCAGTAAAAATAAAATTAGCTTAAAACGAATATACAAACAATGGGCCTTATGTGATGCCTTAGGAACCCAAATTCAGAGAAGATTATAATCCTGTTTTGGATAACAAACCAATTTTCAAAGTTCACTCTAAAATTAATTAGGACAAATATCAACACCTCAAAGATTAGTAAAGTTAAGTTTATAATCAAGAAAAGTTTGAAGTTAAGGGAAGGGATAAGGAATAGTTTGTTACTTATTTTAAAAGTGCGGTTCTTACAAGAAACTTTATTGATAATTAGTATCCTGATTTTATTAAGAAGGAACCTTATTAAGAGCCAATCAATAATATCAATAATATCTTAAGAGATCCAAGTATTCATATTTATTATATTTATTCATTTATATATTTTAATTTATTTATATTAATTCTTATATTTATTTACATTTATTCTTGTATTTATTAATTTATTAAAATAAAATATTAATTACATTAATAATAAAAAAAATTTAAATATAAATAATAATAATAATATTAACAATAATAATATTAATGTTAATAATAATAATAAATAAAAATATATAACTAATTAGCAAACTTTAGTACTCCATTCCAACTTTATCATCGTCCATTAAAGGTGGAAGACAAGTCTAAGTTTTTCGGACAGAACTACGATTAACTTGATACAAAAAAATAATAAAACGAGTGAAATATATAATAAATTTAATCAATTACTGGAAATAATAAGTTTAATATTTTGAATATCTTTAATGAGCTAAGGATCACCTGGAGCTAAAAGCAAAGCATCTTCCAAATCTTACTTACTATTATAAAATTACTAAATATGCAAATAGGCATTAGCTCGTCTCACTAAAAAGGCTTTTTAAATAGCTTGGAGTTTTTAATTATCTTAATTCTATTTGAATGCTAAGACCCTATTTTTATGATTATTAATTATGTTAAGTCCTTATCCAGTAGTCTAAATAATATCAGTCCATTTATGAGATTGCATATAACAGATACACTTATTTAGCATCATCGCTAAATATTCATTGATGTCCTCTTTATCTAGTTTTTATTATGATTCTTTTATTATTGCTAGTGCTTCTCCTGTTTTATTTTCTTTTATTAGTTCGATTGCTTATTGCTTTAATTAAAAATATTCTTCTTTGTTTAATTGCTTTTAGATTTAGCTTTAAAGAGATCTTGTTTCTTTGTTTTTCAAATCTATTGTTATTATTTCTCGGGTAATTTCTAGTGCTTCTTTGAGTTTTTATTATTTATGAAGAATTTTTGCTTTTCTGTAAAGCTGTTTTATTAATACTTCTATTGTTTCTGATGCATCATATTGTTTGTCATAATTATTGTTCATTTCGTTTATTATGTTTTATAGACTTACCATGCTTTACATTTATTTTAGCGTTTTTTCGCAGAATTCTAACGATTCTTCATATTTTTCTTTTTACATTAGTATTAAACTTATATTTGATAAAATTGTTTCATTTTCTTTATCTAATTCTAAAGATTATCTATATAATTATAATGCTTTATCAAGGTTTCCTAATTAAAAGTTTGAGTTTCCTAAATCTTTTAATAATTTTTGTTAAATTCTTATTTTTATTTTTTCAGTTATATTTTCCATTTACTTTATTATATTATCATCTTATATATTGTATGTTTATGTTTACTCCATTAATTCTTATGCTTATTAAAGATCTCCTTTCCAAGATAGACAGATAGCTTTTCTTACAAGATTTTTTATTTTCAAATTAAAATATTTAGATCCTATTTATTACAAATGATAAATTATATCTTAATTGATTTTTTATATTAATTAAATATATTATTTACTTTCTTCGTTATTTTATGAATCTATAAAATCTAACACTTTTTAACTAAATTAGATGCATTCATTATAATTAAACATTTATAAATGACACAAACCAATATTTGAGATGTTATTAATGGCAGTATTATCTATTTTAAAAGCATTTCTATAAGCATTAATTGCTGCTAAAAAATCTTTATTTTTCATAAGTTCATCTCCTTTATCTTTGAGCCAAATAGGATTTTTTATTTCATTCATATTAATTTTATTATTGGAATTTTAAGCCCTTTAAAATAAGAAAGTAAATATAAATAAATAAAAATAATACGTATGGGATTTGAAATATTTAAATAAAAATATAAAAATAATATTGTAAATTGTACATTTTTTTGAGTTAAGGTAAAGGAGCTTCTAATAAATGTTATTCTCTAGCTGCTAGATTTTTATAGACTTTTTCAGTAAATTAGATATCTACTTTGTTTGAATTATTATTGCCTTCAATTTATCTAATAGCCGGTTTTTCTTTTATTTTCGGTTGATTTACTTATTTATCATTTTCTTGATCATCATCAAATATTTTAGTATGTTGATAATATCTATTAAGGTTTTGAGGTTGATTTTCTAAATTTTCCTCAATTCCTTCATAAATAAATTCTTCAGCCTCCTTTTTTTCTTTTTCTTTTAAATCTTATAACTTTTTCCTCTCTTCATCATCTATTCTCATTTATTCTTGAGTGCTATATCTATCTTAATCGATTCTAATTTTTTTCATTTATTCAATAAACTATAATTGATATTCTTCTCTTCTTTAGAAACTTGCTTTTCTTCTTTCTATTAATTATTCTTTATTTAAACCGACTACTAACAATTAATCCCAAACTTTTTTTTACTACTTTTTTAATATACTACATTCCAGTTTATTTTCACCTGTAAATGCAAATTTATTTTCTTTTGATAAATAGTCTACTTCGTATTAGAAGTCTAAAACTTTAACTATTTTTTTTTCTGAAATATTAATTCTGAATACTAAATCTGAAAGATAAAGTTCAACATTTTTCATAGAATTTACTCCTACTATAGGGATTTTTAGCCTTATATATTCATTATCTTATTCCCATTCAATATCTTTTAATTTCATTTGATTTTCAATATTTGAATTTAAAATTATTATTATTTCGTATAATATAAAATACTAATTAAGGTTTATATTTATAACATCTTATATATATAATTTTTAATTTTAAATTATACTTTTTTATTTATTACATATAATAATCAAACAATTTAATCTATTAATTATTGATAATAAGTAATCCATTTAAATATTAATTAATCAATATATTATTAAGATCTGAATATTTAAATAAAATAATTTTTGTTATCTAATTTCTAAAATTATTCTTTTTTTCCTGTAAATTCATCAAAAAAATTATAAAAAACACAATTATCAAAAATATAATCAAATTAAAATTATATAGCTTAATATCTAGCTCTAATAATGATTCCTCTTATTTCAATTAATTTTTTTTTATAATATAAAACTTTATAGTTCCAATCTTTAATATATTATTCTTATTTTTCTGTGTTTTTATAAATAAAATAAGTATAAATACTCATTTAAATAATAGCATTACTATGTAAGAGCTAAAAATAATTCATAGCATATTTTAAAATTTAACTAATATTTTTATCTGATTTAACTTAAATAATGTTTTTAATTAAATCTTAAGAAAAGTATGATGTTAAAATTTTCTAATAATTTTATTATTATTAATTTAATTCTAAATGTATTATCATTTCTTTTTCATGCTCTATTAAAATTTATCAAGCATGTTCTATAGCTGAAAATGCAGATTCATATAATTCAATATTAATACTATTTTATGCAGTTATTAAATCTATTTTAACATTTTAGCATATTTACTAATAAACTTATTCATCTAATTGTAATTTCATATTTTAATCTATCGAATTTAATTAAGAAGTAAGAATTTCATCTAATAATTATGTAATTGCTTTTGTTCCTAATCCAATAAGAGGATTTACTTAAATCATATTTTCCAATAAATTTGGCATTTATTGAATAACTTATTTAACTAAGAATAGTAATTATTTATTTTATTATTGTGTCACAACTTTTTAGACTATTTATTCTGGCCCATGACAATCTTTGATTTAAAATTTTTATTTTTAATCATTTATATTAATTTAAAGAAAAAAATTTAATTCATCCTGCTAAATCATTTGTATTAATCTATTTTTAGAGATATTATTTACTATAGTTAATGTGTATTTCAAATTTTCTTTTTATTAATTATAATCTTTGTCATAAAGAATATTAATTTGAACTGAAAAGTTTTTAATACATATTTCATTATCATTAAAATATATTTCAAATAAATCAATTTTATCTTAAGATTAATATCATATAATTAATTGTTAATTTAAATAAAATATGTTATTAAAATAAGATGATTATTAGTAATTTTTCTTGATTTATTTTAATTGTGTTCCAAAACATGAAGGTATTTAAACCAATTAATCATTTTTTATTATTTTAACATTAAATTCATTAAAACTAAAGTTTTAAAAAGTAAAATATTAATATTATTAAATATTACCCATATATTTATCAATATTTTTGTTTTAAAAAAATAATATATTTTAATTATATATAATTAAAACTTGATAAAATTAAGTTTAAAACTTCTTTATAAATAAATATTAAAATAAAAAATAAATCTGAAATTTATTATTAAGATATCAACAAAATATTTATTAAAAAATTTTCATAAATATTGAAACTAATATATAAAAATAAATATTTATATTTAAATTATTAAATATTAAATCTTTTTAAGTTTCATTATTTATTATTATCATCTTCATATTTCTTTTATTTTTATTATAAAATTTATTTATCTCTTTCTTATCTTTATTCAAAGGTAAGTCCTTCGCTATTTTTTTTTTAGCCTTTATTATTTTTATCCTATCTATTTTAAGCTCTTTATCTATCTATTTCTCGCTTATTTCCTCTACTCATTTAACAAAATATTATTATTATTAATAATATGATATTTTTTCTAATATAAATAAAAATAAATATTTATTTTAATTAATAATAATTAAATATTTTTTTTATATTTATATAGTTTATTAATATTTAAAAATAAATTAAATAAATAATAAATCATTATCATCAATTTAAAAAATATTCGTATTCTGCAATAAATTTTAAAAGTTTACATAAATATATAAAATATATTAAAAATAAATTTTTTTCACTTTATATTTATTAAATTAATTATCATCAAATATAAATTTGATTAATTTTTAATAATATCTATTTTTCCTTTCTATTTTATATGCTAAATAGATAATTTGTATTCTATTTTTTGTATATTTTAATAATATTTTATAAAAAAAAAAAAATAATTTTTAGAATTGTAATTAATTTTACTAATTTATTTATAATTAATTAATCAAAGAGATAAAAAATAAATTATTCATTTAATAGAATTTAAAATAATATTCTAATATATTTTTAAAATATTTTAAATAAAAAAATAATAAGAAATATTTTAATTAAATTATAAACTAATTAAAGATAGTCTAAATCAGAGATCTTGGTGATATTTTTAACCTCATTCCCTAAGGAAATCAAGAGTAGCAAATATAAAGTCATCATGTAGATCTATCTTTTAATATAATATTAATTATAAAAGATATTATTGAAAATTATTATCTTTATTTTAAAATATTAAAATATAATAAAATTAAAAAGATCGCCCAACGTGGGGCTCGAACCCACGACCACTAGCTTAAAAGGCTAGCGCTCTACCGACTGAGCTAGCTAGGCTTCATAATAAGATAAATATATTTATTGTATATAATATAAGTTATTAAGTTTTTATGTATTTAGAGTTATAAAAAATATTATTTTATATAGCCTAAAATTTTTAGTAAACCTGAATTCATAATTATAAAGATTAATCAAAAATGTTTATTAATAATTTATAAAATTAAATATAATAAATTATAAAATGATAAAATATTCAAATTTAAATTTAATAAATCTTAAAAATAGAAAAGCATTTAAATTATATAGAAAAATTAATTATAATAAAAAAATTTCCTAATAATATATATAAAATTTGTATTTTTTTAATAAAATATTTAAAAACTTTAGATAAAATTTATTCAAACAAATAATTAAATGAAATATTAACCTATTGCTTAACTTAAGATTTCATCAAAATCCATATTACTTTGGCAATATTATAATAATTCTTAATGATTTATTTTTTATTTGATTAACAACTCTATTTAATTAAGTTTTTCTTAGATTTAATCAGATTTAATCTCATAATTGATGTCTATTTACTACTCATAAATTTCAAATTAATCAAAGATAAATTCATAATTTAATAATTTATTTAATATTTATTTTTTATTTATCGTTTAACCTAATTTAAGACATTAAAAAGCAATTTTTATTCCTTCTTCAGTATTGAAGTATTGATTGAGTTTTTATTTCAATATTTAAATTACTAAATCCGCAATTATTTCCTATTGTTTTTAATATATTTATTTATAAAATATATTTGGTTTTATTTTAATCA
>Ga0315908_10001654_pt1 | contig 16634 bp, 18 predicted proteins | sample LakEriMetagenome_12_FD_203520 | JGI IMG/M metagenome (GOLD analysis project Ga0315908, IMG submission 203520) | Freshwater fungal communities from buoy surface, Lake Erie, Ohio, United States - Buoy 4 MA124 | ecosystem: Environmental > Aquatic > Freshwater > Lake > Lake biofilm | place: USA... | reverse complement strand
AAAGTAGGCAACGCGATGAGAAGAGCCTTTGGATATAGGAACTTCGAGCATTTAAGTATTGCCCTTTACCATCAACTGGGCGACCTCCCCGAGCCGCAAGCCACCCACAGATTCTGCGGATGAGCCAAAAATATGTGGTGGCCGCCGTTCATTTTTAATTCCAGACGCAGCGAATGGAACGAGCGTATTTTTAGATTCACGGCAGAGCTTTGGCAAGCTACATTTTGGATCGCAGTAATGGTTGGACGCGGCTCTCTTTGGCGCCTAATCCACTCAGCTAACTTGACGTGCGCCCGGCGAGAATGGGCATCGCCCAGGCTCGTCGGAGCCGGGCGGCGATCTTGTTCGCCCCCAATTCTTGGTAATTCGAGCTGAGGTTTACCACGGCCTGTTCGATCTGCTGCTGAAGCGGGCTTGGCCACCTCGTGCGATCACGGCAGGTTGCGCGGTGCATCGCAAAGAACCGGCACGCCTGACGCTCGCTGCAGCCCTTGCGGTCCACAGCTTGGGTCGCCAGTTCACGGCGATGCGCCGCGCTTACAGCTTTTTTTCCAATACTTCGTTCAGGATTTCATTCACTAACATCGCATCGGTATGGATCTTCTTTAGCTACGCATTTTCCTTTTCCAGGGCTTTCAGCCGTTTGCATCAGCCCTGTCCATCTGCCCATGCTTCTTGCGCCAACGATGCAAGGTCGGCACTGAAATTTGCTTTTGCTGGCAGAGCTTTTCTTGACTCAGTGGGCTGCTGTCGCACTCGCGCAACAATCGAATAACTTTTTCTGGTGTGTGTTTCTTTTGCTTCATATTTTCGGACTTGATGTGATTCAAATCCTTTCAATCGGCTTGGACCATTTTTTTAGGCTGCTGTCAACGGCCTCAACCATTTTAAAATAGGGGTTCAGTCCGCCCACGCGCCAATTGTAGAGCTGGCGGCGGCAGATTTTCAAATGGCTGGCTAGTTCCTGTTTGGTCATGAGGTCTAGCTCGTTGCGCGGCCTAGGTTGATGCGTTTCCATGACCAGTATTTCCTTGCCAAAGAATCACCCTACTAGACTAAGAAATCGGATGATTTTTTCAAATTGTACTGACAAATAGATGCGTATCTGGTGTTACCTAGGTGCGGGGTGATCCCCAAGCAAGTATTTAAAACACAACATATGAAAATCAACTCCAGACAAAATGGAATAGGGAAGCGCTCAAGTGGATTCACACTGCTTGAAATGGTCATCGTGCTTGGCATCATCGGACTAATCATCGGCGGAGCGATCAGCGTGATGAAAAACGTTGGGGAAGGTGCAGCAATCCAGCGGGTGCGTGGGGACTTCAGCGCTCTCGGCAGCGCCTTGAAAATGTATAAAATCAACAATGGATTTTACCCCTCGCAGGGCCAGGGCTTGAACGCCTTGGTGACTCGTCCGGGCGGGGCTCCCATTCCGAAGTCATGGACCGCCCTGGCGGACAAGGTGCCAACGGATCCCTGGAACAATGAGTATATGTATAAATTCCCCGGCAGCAAGGTTGCGACAGAATGTGAACTAGTCACCAAGGGCAAGGACGGCCAACTTGGCACCGAGGATGACTTGTCCAGTCAGGACTAGTCTTTCCCCCTCTCTCATGATCCCCGCTGCCGCAATTCAGAAAACTCGCACGAATGGGCGCGGTTTCACCTTGCTGGAACTGGTCATTGTGATGGTGTTGATCGGGCTGGTCATGGGCGGAGCGATTGGATTGTTCGTGATCAGTTCATCGGAGCGCCAACTGAAAAATATCGCGGCGGAAATGGAATTGTTCAGCAAACGGGCACGGACTCTTGCGCTGGTGCAGCAAATTCCCTATGCACTCACTTTTTCCGAGCAAACCGTGCGCCTGGGGCCTTTGGTGGAAGCGGGGTATTCCGACGACGAATTGAGAGAGCGGCAACAGTTCGAGAAGGATCGGGGAACGGCGGCAACCACTCCGAAGTTCACTCCGGTGCGCGAGACCAAGACATTTTCCGATTATGCGATATCTGTCAAAAGATGGGGCGCGGTGAACTGGTATCCTACCAAGCGCGCCGATCCGCAGGTTTGGCGGTTTGATCCAAATGGCATTTGCGAACCTGTTTCGGTGCGGTTGGAGTACAAATCCGGCTGGGTGGAAATGGATTTTCACCCCTTGTCGGGTGGGGTTCGTGAACAACGAATGGAGGCAAGAAAATGAAAGCGAATAAACCTAAAATTACCCGCAAATCAAAAGGATTCCTTTTGCTTGAGGTGGTTCTGGCTCTCGGTGTTTTTTCCCTTGCCGCCGTCGGGTTTACACTAGCTCTACATAAAGCAGCCGATGCGGCGGACATGACCGCGAGAGAGATTCAGGTCACCCGAATCCTGGAAAGCGCGCTCGACGAGGCGATTTCGATTCCTGTGATCGAGGAGGGTGATTCCACAGTGGATATTGAAGAGCGCAATATGCAGGTGCTCACCCGTTACGAAAAAATGGAGGAGATGGAAAACCAGGACGGTCAACTTCTTCAGGAAATGTGGCGAGTCACCGTGACGGCGAGTTATGTGGAAAGCGGCAATCGACTCGAGCGCAGTGCCATCACCTGGAGATACGGGAGGTTATACCAGCCATGATCGTTTTCGCCCATCATCGACGCATCTCACGCGGTTTCACGCTCATTGAAGTGGTGATCGCGATGGGCATGCTGGCCGCCCTTATCATTCTTTGCTCGCGACTGGCTGTGGCTAATATCCAGCTCGCAAATGGCATTACCGCAAAGCAGACCGAAAACAACTTGCGGGAAAGTTTTTTCGACATGATGAAATTGCAGCTTTCCTCGCTGCCGGGGAATACTCGCATGGAGCTGCAGACCACCAAGGGGACCCAGCCTTATGAATACACGCTGGTTTTGCAAAACGTGCCCCTCGCATTTACCTGGGGCGGCGTGGAAAAAATAGCCAAGGCAGTCGAAATTTCCGGAGTCAAACGCCGCGACGGATTTCTCAACGTGGTGATGCGCTACTATGAAAATGAAATTCTGTCCGATGCCGAAAATATCGCCAACGTAAAAAAAGAGGAACCTTTCGCCGAAGTGGTTCTCATGGATGACCTCCGCTTCATGGAATGGCAGGCACTCGACGGTCGGACAATGGAGTGGCAGAACAATTGGGATTTGCAGGGTCGACTGCCGCTGCAGTTGGAATTGGTTGTGGCACAAGGAGCCTATGGGGATGAAATCCGCCAGGTGTTCTGGATTGTTCCCAAAGTTAGCCCACAGGCAGTGGTTCGCTCTCTGGGACAAGGGCAACAGCAGGGTGGCGGACAGACCCCTGGAGGAGGTGGTGTGGTGGTCCCCGGCGGAGAACTGCCCGGTGGCGGCGGTGGTCAGGGTGCCCCCCCGCCGGGCAAGTGAACAAGAGAGAAATTTCCGGTAATTATGAGGACGACAGCGAGAAAACATCATAGCAAAAACCGCGGAATCGCGTTGTTGGTGGCATTGTGGCTGATCGCGGTGATTTCCTTCGCTTGCCTCACCGTGGTAATGCTGCTTTCGTTCGACCTCGATGTCGCCGATTCAAAAATCAACGGCTTCCGAGCCCGTCAGGCGGCAGAGATGGGCATCGCCGTCGGCGCGAATCCGGTGGTGAAACGCGATGATCCAATTCTGCAGGCCAGCGGGGAGGACGGCGCTTCCTTCAATGTGCAACTTCGCTCGGAGGGTGAGCGGTTCAACATCAATCATTTGTTACTGGTCAGTAATGACAAAAATCTTCTCAAAGAGATTTTCATCCACTGGGGGATCGATGTAGATCTTGCCCAAGGTGTTGCCGATGCGCTGAAAGACTGGGTGGATTCCAATGACGAAACCGAACTCAACGGCGCGGAAAAGGAGGACTATGAAAAAATGGGTCGCATCAATCAGCCGTTCAACCGGCCTTTTTATTCAATCGATGAAATGCGTCTTGCGCGCGGAATGGAAATGATCGAGCAGGTGAAGCCCGACTGGCGCGATTGGTTCACTGTGTGGAGTGCGGGTGGACTGGATGTCAATGAAGCCGATTCCGAAAAGATCGCCATCGCCGCCGAGTGCAATATCGAGGATGCCGATGCCCTGGTTGAAGTGGTTCGGGGTGCAGATGGGCTGCGCGGCACGGAAGATGATAATCCTTTTAAGTCTCTTGGGGGTGGACAAGGAGGCCAGAGTGTGATTGATCTTTTGCGCGTGCAGGAATTTTATGCCCAGATTGTGACCCAGCGCCTTGCCGTGAATGACTCCACCACTAGGATTGAAAGTATTGGCACGGCGGGCGAAACCAGGCGAAAAATCATTTTGGTCGTTCGTAACCGCACGGGAAAACCGGCCATTTTACAGAAAACCGAGGAAATCATACCGTGAGCAACAAGGGAGACATTATCGCACTGGTGCCGGGCGCGTCCGGTTGGGAAATCTGGGAAGGTCAGCCTCCCTCCGGATTTTTGCGTAAGGAAGTCACCCAGTCTGAGCGGGCGGGTGAGCTGGGCAATCTGGGAGCAACCGACCTGGTGATGTTTTTTCCCGTCAAGGATGCCACGGTCATGCCGTTCAAGACCACCACGACTGATGAAAGTCTTTTCGCCGAACTGGCACAGATGCACAGTGAAAGAATGGGAATTCGTGCCGATCCTGGTGCGGGACAGTTGATCGATGAATTCTTGATCGAAAAAGGAGAGGAGAGCGCCGTGCTTGCAACGGTCGTGCTCCGCTCGCCCGTGGAAGGTGATTTGCCGGTTCGCAGTCCAAAGGAGTTCGATTATTCTCCGCGTGCTTATTCCTTTTCCGGCGATGGCATTGCAGTTTGGAAGGAATTTTCCCACTGGGTATTTACTTTCTATCAGGATGGAAAAATGCTGTATGCCCAGTCAACGTCGAACGACCAGGAGCACCCGGATGAGACTTTATTGCGCGACATCAAATTGGCGATCGTGCAGTTGTCCTTTCAGGGGATTTCGTTTGCGCCCAAAGATGTCAGAGTCTGGCATCCCGCCGGGGAACTCGGTGAAGCCGGTGCCTTGAGCCACGTGTTTGGTTTTTACGCTTCCGTCGGTCGTCGTCCCGATCCGGTTATGTCGAAATTGCCGAGCAAACTGCTGCCGGCAGATGTGCATGCAGAACGACGCACAGCGGCCAAACGCCGGCAAATTGCCGGAGCCCTGGTCATAGCTGCCGCACTGGTGCTGGGATTTCTTGGCTGGGGTGGCTGGACACTTTGGAAGGATATTCGGGTCACCAACCAACTCACTGCCGAGGCCGCCAAGGTGCAGCCCCAGGCGGATGCTTTTCAAGCACACAAGGACCGATGGGCGGAACTGGGACCGCTGGTCGATGAGGAGCAATGGCCAGTGGAAACGCTTTTACGCATTACCCGCTGCATCGCTCCGGGCAGTCGGGTGCGTCTGCGCGAGGCGCAAGTCAGTAACAACGAACTCCACATCAAGGGTCAGTGCGATCAGGCTCCGCCAATCGGGGCTCTCAGCCTAGCTATTAACAAAAGCGATCAGTTGAGACGATTTAAATTCAATGCGGCACCGCCAAGTAATACGGCCAAGGGCTGGGAATTCACAATCGAAGGAGTCGCGCCTCAGGAACAATAATAAGGACATCGTTGCAAAAATGTTAAAGATCGACAAACAGACTGGCCACCTGGCGGTTTTACATAGATGGGTAGTAGTGCCCGCCACGCTCTGAGCCAATGTCCGAACGCGAACGTAAATTATTGCTTTTTTTTGGTGCCGCCGGGGTCATTCTCCTTTGCTTTTGGGGTTATAAAAGCTACGTGGGCAAGCGCATGGAAATTGAATTAAAAAGGGACAAAGCGCAACAAACCCTTGACCAGTCAAAGTTGTTCATGAAATCGCGCGATGCCGTAGCTGATGAAATCGAATGGCTGGCCAAACACGAACCTCAGCCCGAAGCGGGTGAGCAGGTTCCCTCCAAACTTCAGGCGCTTGCCGCAGCAGAAGGAGCCCGTGCGGGACTGACGATGAAAAAGCAGGACATACTGGCATCCATCCAGAAAGAAGATGAGGTAAAGAATCGCTATCGCCGCGCCCAAGTAAAATTCACAGTCACCGGAGAGGAAAAGAAAATCTATGCGTGGTTCGATCGCATGCACTCTCCTGATGATTTTCGAGTGATATCGGAATTGTCTTTCATCACCAATCGGGAAGATGGCTCGCTGATTGATTGTGTGGTAACCTTTGATCAATGGTATGTCCCTTTGCCACCGGAAATTTAATCTCTGCATGCTGCACGCCATGAAAAAATCCTGCTTATTCTTGCTTTTGCTTATACCATTGCCGCTTCTGGCGGGAGCCCCTAAGAAACCTGTGCAAAACAAATACGCAGCGCTGTGGGTGAGTTCTCCGTTCACAATGCCCGCTCCTCCGCCCCCGACGATTGAGGGTCCTAAGGAAGATCCGCTGGCCGAGTGGTCACTGGGCGGGGTTACCAAGTTTCCCGAAGGATATTTTGTGATCCTGATCAACAAGAAGAAGTCCGAAGAAAAAGTTATCATCCAACCCGGCATGCATTCAGAATTCAAGGTGCTGGAAGTGGTTGACGGAGGTATGGACTATACTTCCACCACCGTAAAACTCCAGCATGGCAGCTCACAGGGAGTTGTGACTTTTGATAAAAAACTGCTCGTCATCAAAGCGGCTCCCGCCGCGCAGGTGCCCAAGCCGCAGATTGTCGTTCCTCAGCTTCCCACCAAGACCCCCCAGAGTTCCCAAGGCGGCCATAACGACCATCAACCGCGCCAGCGCACCATTGTTCCGCCGCCATCCAATTCGATCAATCAGCCCAATTCGATCAATCAGCCAAATCAGCCAAATCAGCCAAATCAGCCAAATCAGCCAAATCAGCCGAGTCCCCTTGGAGTACAGCAGGGATCTTCGAATGGTCGGCAATACAACGGTCCAAGAATCCGTTAACCATTTTTTGAATTTATCTTATGTCGAAACGCATCATTTATTACACAGGGCTTGTCTCATTATTGCTCGTCTGGGTTCTGGCTCAGACTCCAGAGGAACAGGCTGCCGCCGCACCCGCTCAGGCGGAGCAGGTGGCCCCCGTTACACCATTGGTTGTACCTGGGGCCGTGGCTCCTCCCGCCGTCCCGCAACCTCCATCCCCGACGGTCCCGGGCAAACCCTCAACAACTCCAAAACCCCCGCCGAACAAGGCTGCGAGCCCGGAAGCAAATGGCATTACGGATGGCAAACTGCCGACCATTCAGGCAGGTCAGAATAACAAATCCGTCAAGGCACCAAAGCCGGCAGATATTTGCGATTTCGCATTTAATTTCCCCAAGCTCAATGCAGAGGGCTTAGGCTTTGTGTATCGTCAGCTGACTGGGCGTCGGGTGGTCATGACTGCCGATGTCAAGGACCTGGAAATTTACTTCGTGCAGCCGCCTCCAATCACTTACGGAGAGGCGACTGATTTGTTGAAAGCCGCCTGTTTGATGCATGGATTTGTTTTTGCACCTGGAGGTGAAGGATGGGACAAGCTGACCACCGCAACCCAAGGCCCCAAACCAGGCACGGGCGACATTCCGCTGGTGACCAGTCCATTAGCTCTGCCCGACGGTGACGAGGTTGTGCGCTATGTGATGACGCTCAAATACATGAAGCCCGATGAGGTTTCGCGCGTTTTTCAAACTGTGGTTACCCAGTTCAATACGTTCGGATCGGTGGTCGCTGTGCCGAATGCTTCGGCTTTGATCATTACTGAAAATACGTCATTAATCCGCTCGCTCATTGAGCTCCAGGCGAAAATCGATGTGCCATCTTCGGACGTCCAAACCAAATTCTTCAAGGTTCAATTTGGCGATGTGGAGGAACTCGCCGCGACGTTGAGTGAAATTTTCTCGCAGCAGTCTTCGTCGCAAGCCACTGCAGGCGTGCAGCGGGTGGGACAAATACAGCCAGCTAACACCGCAGGTCTGAACAACTCTGTGCAGGTCGGCGGCGCGAGTTCCAGCGGGGCTGGCGAGGCACCACCGGTACAAATCGTGCCCGATCTCCGCACCAATCGCATTTTTGTGATGGCCCGTCCCATCGATCTGGTCTTCATCGAAACCTTGATCAAGGAATTCGATTCTCCTTCTGACCAACGCAATTTCCTGCGCAGGAAATTGAAATTCCTTGCCGTGGGCGATTTTCTCGATGTGGCGAGCGACGCACTCACCCGTGCTTTCGGCGGTTCTTCCGGTAATTCAGCCGGTGGCGCGGCTGGCGGCGCGGCTGGTGGCCGAGCTCCAACAAGTAATTCCACCGGTGGACGCTCGTCTTCGGGCAGGTCATCAGGAAGCTCCACCAACCAGTTTGGCGGACAGTCGGGAACCCAGAGCGGTGGCGGCCAGTTGGGCGGCGGCGGCTCATCCGGCGGGATCGGCTCGTCCGGTGGACTGAGCGATCCGCAAGCTAATACCAAACCGCTTTCAGTGCTGGTGGGACGAACATTGCTGGTGGCGGATAACATCACCAACTCGATTGTGGTGCAGGGTCCACCCGCTGGTGTTGAGATCATCAACAACCTGCTCGATGAAATTGATGTCAAAGCCGATCAAGTAATGATCTCTACGGTTTTCGGTCAGTTGAGTTTGAGCGACAATTTGGAATATGGAATCGATTGGTTGCGTGATCTGGATAAAACGATTGGTCAACCCGGCCGAAGCGGAATTGGAGGAACGGCCGGCGGAGTTCTGCCTGACATTACACCCATCACAGATTTTGCCAACTCCGCCACAAAAGGCCTAGGGATCTACGGAACCATAGGCGACCATCTTTCGGGGTATCTCAACGCTTTGCAGGAGACCGGCGATTTTAACGTGATTTCCCGTCCGACAATTTTCACCGCGAACAACCAGAAAGGCACCATTTCCAGTGGCACGCAGATTGCTGTCCCGTCTAACAGCACTCAGGGTTTCAACGGGGGAGGACAGAGCACCAATATCGAATACCGCAACGTGGTTTTATCCTTGGAGGTGATACCACTGATCAACTCAGCCGACGAGGTGACCTTGCAAATTTCGCTTGTCAGCCAGGGAGTGGGTGAAAACCGCACCATCGGTGCCGGTGTCAATGCTTATGATGTTCCCGATATCATCAGTCGTGAGTTGTTGACTACGGTGACCGTTCCTAACAATCAAACAGTGGTTCTCGGCGGATTGATCACCGAGGAGAACAAAAAAAACATTTCTGGCGTGCCCATTCTCTGCCAGATTCCAGGCATCGGTAAATTGTTTTCAAAAACTACAGATGATAAAAGCCGCAATGAACTGCTCATTTTCATCCGCCCTAACATCATTCGCGATTCGCGCTCACTAGACCAGGCTAACCGGGATATGGATAACCGCTATGAAATGTCTTCCGACGTCCGCTCCTTTGATGCTCCCCAGCCCAGTGTGCTGCCGATCAAACCGGTGGAAGTGATCGAAGACGACAAGTCTGTGGTTCCAGAAAAACCCGTAACCGCCCCCGGCAAGAATTCGAAAAAAGTAACCAGCACAGCGCCTGACATCGACTACAATGCCGCGCCCAAGGCTAAGCCGGTGAGTAACTGGAAGTGGTTCGGCAAGTAAGATAATCCAAGTTCGGGGATCTAGAAATTCCCCGCACGGTCGATCTTTGCCATTGTTTTTCAGCAGCGCGGGAATTAGGGTTTTGTTAGAAAAAGAAAATGACCGAGTTTGCCGTTGATATCCGTGATTTAGTGAAGGATTTTCAATCCCCATTGCGCGGGGTGCAGGCATTTCGCGCGGTTGACGGCGTGTCCATTCGCATCCGTCCTGGTGAGGTGTACGGCTTGATCGGTCCTAACGGTTCGGGGAAATCAACCACGATGAAAGCGTTGCTCGGCTTGCTGGCGCCCACGTCTGGAAGTTGTGCGATTTTCGGCAAGGATTCCATGAAGGTCGATTCGCGGAACGATGTTGGTTTCCTTCCGGAAAATCCGTATTTCTACAAGCACCTAACCGGTGCGGAAACCCTGCGATTTTATGGAAAGCTTTGCAACATTCGCGGCAAAATTCTCGAAGCCCGCGTCAACGAACTGCTCGATCTCGTTGATCTGAGCAACGCCCGTGACCGCCGACTAGGAGGGTATTCCAAGGGCATGCTGCAAAGAATCGGTCTGGCTCAGGCACTGGTGCAGGAGCCGCGGTTGTTGATTCTGGATGAGCCGACAGCTGGAGTGGATCCGCTCGGATCGCGACAAATCAGGGACTTGATTCTGAAACTCCGCGATCGGGGTATCACCGTGTTTTTGTGTTCGCATTTGCTCGAACAAGTGCAGGAGGTTTGCGATCACGTAGGCATTATATTTCAGGGTCGCATGGTCAAGGAAGGAAGGCTCGATGAACTGGTCGCTGTGGAAGACCAGCAGGAGATTGTTTTGAAAAACGCCAGTCCGGAGTTAATCGCGCGTATTCAAGATATGGTAGGCCAATCGCCTGGCACCAGCCTGGTCAGAACCGGTCCTTCGCGCACCACTTTGGAGCGTCTGTTTTTGCAAGAAACCCAGGGGGGAGGGGAATAATAGCATGGCAGAGAGGACTTCTAATCGATGGTTGCAACCGCGCCGCGTCGCAGTGCTGGCGATGAATACTTTCACTCAGTTGGTGCGCATGAAGGTTTTTTACTTCCTGATGATTTTTGCATTCATCGCGATGGCTTCGCAATTTTTCGATCTGCCGCAATACAATGGGCCTGAAGCCGTGGGCACGGGTGAATTGCAGTTGCTGAAGGGCTGGTGCATTGGTGTGATGAAGTTGTATTCGATCGTTTTCGCAATTACGGCAACTGCCTTGCTTCTTCCGAAGGATGTAGAGGATCGGACCTTGTATACGATCCTCGCCAAACCTGTGCCACGGATCGACTATCTTGTCGGCAAACTGGCCGGCGTGTTGTTGCTTGTATTCGTTTCGCTGCTGTTCATGGATTGCATCATGTCGCTGCTGTTGGAATTGCGGACCCGCCATGTGATGGCGTCCCAACTCGACTTTGCAACATCGCGCGGTTGGACAGAAGAGGCCTTGCAGTCCCTGCGCACGGACATCAGCGCGCAAGGTCTGACCTGGTCTCTTCAGGGTGGGGTGCTCGCTGTTTTTTTTCAATCAGCCGTCATTGGTGCATCATCCCTTCTTCTTTCGACCTTTTCAACAAGCACGCTATTCACCACAGTGGTGTCCTTTCTGGTATATGTAGTAGGTTCATTTCAAGCGGATGCGGCGGAATATTATCGTGCCACCGCGGACGCGGGCACCACGACCCTCGCCAGTCTGATGATGAAGTTCCTCGCGCTGGTTTTTCCAAATTACCAGCTTTTTAACGTAACCGACGTCGTGATCCAGGGGCAGGTTGTGAGTTTTCATGCCATTGGCTCGCTCGCGGGATTGAGCCTGTTTTATGTGGTCCTCTACACCTTGCTGTCGTGGATCGTTTTTTCCGACAAGGAGTTTTAACCGTCATGCGCAAAAGCCATCGAAAGTTGTTAGCGGTGTTGCTGGCGCTGGTGTTAGCTGGCTTTGTCAAATCCTCGTGGGAGCAATCGATCACGCGGCGCTTTATGGCCGAGGAACTGCTGATGAAACCGCTGGACATCGATGTTCGCGAAAAAATCGGCCAGACTGGGGCGGCTGTGGCGCTGGGTGGTCTGCGACCGGTCGTTGCGACATTTCTGAACCTCCGGGCATACGGGTCATTTGAGGACCGCGCATGGGTTCGATTGGAGGATCAATTTCAAACGCTGGTGGCTCTGCAACCGCAAACGATATATTATTGGGACGTCGGAGCCTGGCATTTGTCTTACAACGCTGCCGTTGATTTTAGGGAGAACGAGTCCTTGCCAGCTCCGCGCAGAGAGGCGCTATATCGCGAGTATGTGCTAAAGGGGCGGGCCTTTTTGGAACGGGGGATCAGGAATAATCCCGATGTCTGGACGCTTCTTTCCAGTCTTGGCCGATTTTATGGCAATCCCGGAAAGTTTCCGGATTATGCCAAATCCGCTGACGCCTATCAAAAAGCGTGGCAGACCGGCAAAGCCCGACGCTACGAGGCCCGCGCCTGGCTTTACAGTCTGGCTCGCGTCGTAGGTAGGGAGAATGATGCACTGCTGCTGGCGCGCAGACTGCATGAAACTGAACAAAACCGTGTGGGGACACTTCTTTGTCTACTTTTTGCCTTGGAGTCGGCGCAAGTGGATGCAAGACCGGCGCTAGAGTTAATTCGAAACATTTTCCCTTCCGAAAATGATGCGCTGCTGGGCTTGAAAACCTATCGCGATAACAACGCCGAGCAATTGCCGTTGACCGGCGTGGATTACGCCATCGCTTTGCTGGAGTCGCGGCAAAAACTTCCAAGGTGAGGATTTTTTCCATTCGCGTATAGTTTGTCTCGACAGATGGCATGCGTTTCCTCCATTTTCCTCGGACCTTTCGTCAAATTTCATGCGTATTGCTCTATTCGGTGACATCCACGCCAACCTCGAAGCCCTCGAGGCTGTGCTCGCTGATGCCCGGGAGCAAAATTGCACCGACTATGTCTGTCTGGGCGACTTGGTTGGATACAATGCAAATCCCGCAGAGTGCTTGGAAATCGTTCGGGCGATGAACTGCCCTGTTGTTAAAGGTAATCATGATGAGGATGCCTGCGGCACTCATTCTTTGGACACGATGAACCCGATTGCTGCCAACGCCTTGCTTTGGACGAGGCAGCAGCTAAACCAGGAGCACTGTAACTGGTTGCGCAAGCTGCGGATGGTGCGCCAGGTTGCGGATTTCACCGTGGTTCACAGCACCCTTGATCAACCGACCAATTGGAACTACGTGACCAATCGCTTTGATGCGATGTCGAATTTCTCCTATCAATTCACCCAGGTTTGCTTTCACGGGCATACTCACGTCCCCCGGGTTTACGTCAAGAATTCCAAGGTGCATGAGGTGAATGCCGACTCCGTAATTATCGAGCCCGGCTCGAAGTATTTCATCAATATAGGATCAGTGGGGCAACCGCGTGATGGTGATTGGCGCTCTTGTTATGCCATTTACGACATGGTTAATCGCATGATCGTATTCCGCCGGATCGAGTATCCGCTGGAGATCACTCAGAAAAAAATTATCGATGCAGGTCTCCCAGAGATGTTAGCCAGTCGCCTTGCCGGTGGTCGTTGAGTTTTTTTGAAAACTTTCAGATTGACTGAAATGGCTGCATCGGGTATTATAAATCTGTAGAGTTTTATGGAACATAATAAAACAGATTCTTTGTCACGTCCCGCACGTTTTGAGGGGAAGATGCGTCATTATCATCAGTCGTCTCGGGTGACAGATCATTCCGATTGGGATGAGTGGGTTGGGGATGAAATAAAATCACCGTGGAGGCAAAAAATGGACAATGTGATATTGAGACTGGGCACGATTGCAGTGGGACTGTTATTGCTTGGCGGAGTCGTTCTTGTCATATTCATGGTGATGAAAAAAATCCTGCCTATATTTGGCAAATGAAAAGTGATGCTTTGACAAGTTTGTAAAATCGAACTAGCGTTTGCCGCCCGCATCAACAAGGCGGGTCATAACACATGGGCAAGAGCCTTTTTCAAAAAGTTTGGGACTCACATACGGTAGGAACGCTGGCTGACGGCAGAACACAATTGTTCATCGGTACTCATCTGATTCATGAGGTCACTTCACCACAGGCCTTTGGCATGCTGCGCGATCTGGGTTTGCAGGTCAAATATCCGCAACGCACTTTCGCCACGGTGGATCACATTGTCCCAACGATCAATCAAGACGCTCCCCAAGATCCTCTCGCTGCGGAAATGATGCAGGCGCTGCGAAAAAACTGCGACGATTTCGGAGTCACTTATTTTGACCTTAGCTCCGGCAAACAGGGGATCGTTCACGTCGTTGGTCCTGAACAGGGCATCACGCAGCCCGGCACAACAATTGCCTGCGGGGATTCCCATACCGCAACGCACGGCGCTTTTGGCGCGATCGCATTTGGTATTGGAACGACGCAGGTTCGCGATGTATTGGCCACCCAAACTATGGCGTTGGAGCCATTGAAAGTGCGGCGCATTGAGCTCAACGGGCAACTCCATCCGGGTGTTTATGCCAAGGATGTCATCCTTCATATTATCAGGCTTCTGGGTGCCAAAGGCGGAATCGGTTATGCATACGAGTATGCGGGAGAACTCTTCGACCGGATGTCGATCGAAGAGCGTATGACCGTATGTAATATGTCGATCGAAGGAGGAGCGCGCTGCGGATATGTCAATCCCGACGCCAAGACCGTGGCCTATCTCAGCGGCAGGCCCTATGTGGATATGGACAACTTTGAGGCCACAGCGGCGCGCTGGCTTTCATTTGCTTCGGATGCCGATGCTCAATACGACGACATAGTCCGCATCGATGCTGCCGAAATTGAACCTACGGTCACCTGGGGCATCTCCCCGGATCATGGTATAGCGATATCGGAAAATATTCCGGATCCAGCGAATGCGGCAACGGAGATTGAAAAGCAGTCGATCGAAGAGGCGCTTGCGTATATGAAAATCCCGGCTGGCACACCGATCAAAGGGGTGAAAATTGATGTGGCATTTCTCGGTTCCTGCACCAATGGTCGTTTTTCTGATTTCCAGGAGGCCGCGAAGTATCTGAAAGGCCGCAAAGTGGCAGCAGGCGTGCATGCGATCGCTGTGCCCGGTTCTCAAATCGTGGCCATTCAGTGCGAAAAAGCGGGGCTCGATCAAATTTTTCGCGATGCTGGATTTGAGTGGCGTGCTGCTGGCTGTTCCATGTGTCTGGCAATGAATCCGGACAAACTGGTCGGTGACCAGCTCTGCGCTTCCTCTTCCAACCGCAATTTCAAAGGCCGCCAGGGAAGTTCGACGGGGCGAACCGTGCTGATGTCCCCGGTGATGGTCGTCGCTGCTGCCATTGAGGGTTGCGTTGCCGATGCCCGTCAGGTTTTCGGCATGGCTCACTAATAAGCAATTTGTATTCAGCTAATTCCAAGTCAATTTCTTCACAAGCAAATCATTCTTCCCATGGCACTAGAGCAAATCAAACAAGTGAGTGGTCGGGGCGTGTTCGTTCCCGGCGCCGATATCGATACCGACCGCATCATTCCGGCCCGGTTTATGAAATGTGTTACTTTCGATGGTCTTGGCGAGTATGCGTTTTTTGATGTGCGGTTTGATCCGCAGGGCAATCCAACATCCCATCCTCTCAATGATCCCCGTTTTGCCGGGGCCAGCATTCTGATTGCGGGTGCCAACTTCGGTTGCGGATCGTCCCGCGAACATGCGCCGCAATCCCTTAGGAAATACGGCTTCAATGCAGTAATCGCCGAATCTTTTGCAGAGATTTTCAACGGCAACTGCACGACTTTGGCGATGCCCTGCGTTGTCGCTTCAGTCGTGGATGTCTCAGCGCTGCGGACCGCAATGGAAGCAGATCCGCAAATGCAGATCACTATCAACTTGGAAACGCTACGGGTCAGCACTACAGCCGGACATGACATTGCAGTCACGATGCCCGAGTCGGCCCGCGATGCGCTCACTGCTGGTCGTTGGGATCCAATCCAAGAGTTGTTAGACAATAACGAACGCATCCAAGAACGCGCCTGCGTTTTGGGATATGTCACCCAGTGAGTCTGGGATTCCCATCCAGTGAAAAGCCATGATTCCTCTGACCTACAAGGATCGCATCATTGCTCCTTCGCTGCTTGCCGCTGATTTCGGACGCATCAGCGAGGAAACCTCGCGCGCCATTCGTGCTGGCGCCGACTGGATGCATTTGGATGTTATGGATGGTCACTTTGTTGATAACATATCGTTTGGTCCAGCTGTGGTGCAAGCCGTTCATGAGAGCAATGACGTTTTTTTAGACGTGCATCTGATGATTTCACGTCCGGATTATTTTTTTTCCCGATTCGTCGCCGCCGGAGCCGATATGATTACTGTGCACGTGGAAGCGGATCACGATGTCGCCCAAACTCTGCACAATATTCGCGCGGCAGGATGTATGGCTGGTCTCGCGCTCAATCCCGCCACACCGATTGAAGCAGTTTCCCCTTTTCTGGGTCATATTGATCTACTGCTATGCATGACTGTGGTGCCGGGATTTGGCGGGCAATCCTTCATGAGCGAGGTGTTGCCAAAAATCTCTCAAGCATCGCAATGGCGACAGGAGAGGGGGCTGGCCTATCATATCGAAGTCGATGGAGGCATTACTCCTGGCACAGCCGAGCTAGCAATCGAGGCCGGTGCTAATGTATTGGTTGCCGGTTCCTCGGTTTATTCCTCGTCTGACATGGCGGCTGTCATCCGCGCTATGCGAGCTGTCGGTGCTTGAAAAAAAACTGGATTTCTTTTTTGTTGCAATGTTTTTCCTTGGTTTGGACGGCCAGTCTCGCAAGCTATTGCGTTGAGTGCGGGACACGGCTCTGCCGGAGGGCAACCGGAGCGGCCTACGATGCGTATAGGGTTCTTACCTTGATGCTGCGGCACCGCTGGTTGCATGTCGCAGCATCTCGGATTCGCAAGGTATAACCATTTCAACTCCGCCAAGCTCGATGCACCCACTGCCGTGAGCTATCTTGGCATCA
>Ga0315908_10001653_pt1 | contig 16635 bp, 5 predicted proteins | sample LakEriMetagenome_12_FD_203520 | JGI IMG/M metagenome (GOLD analysis project Ga0315908, IMG submission 203520) | Freshwater fungal communities from buoy surface, Lake Erie, Ohio, United States - Buoy 4 MA124 | ecosystem: Environmental > Aquatic > Freshwater > Lake > Lake biofilm | place: USA... | reverse complement strand
TATTTCATCATGAAAAACTATCAGCACATCATTTTAATTCTTAACAATTCCTTTGCCCTAATAATGCAATACACATGTTATAATTTCAGTTATCTTTTTCTTAATTTTATTCTTTATCTTTTGATTATAATGATTATTTATATCAAATTAATCGATTGTGCTTTGTAGGTTGATTAATCGTAATTTTATTCATTTATTTTTTTAGAAATTAGCCTTAATCATGGTTAGATAATAGTTTTTATGACGATGATTCATCAGAAATTTATTATGAATAGCTGATTAATTTTATTCAATTATTTGATAATAATAAAATCAAAATTACATCAATAGGAATGATAGCTTGCTATTTTTTATAATTTCTAAATACTCTTTTCTCTATTTGGTTTTTTTTCAATTTTTTCATTCTTAATCAATACTTAATAGAAAAATTTGAAATAAATATCATTTTATTTATTTATTAAAAAATATTCTAAACAAAAAATTAAAAAATTGAGAAAATGCAGTGAATAATTTATAATTAAATTTTTATAAATATTTAATAAGAATAAGAATAAAAAGCTTATATAAAATAGTGTCAATAATCAGTATTTATGTTATTAATTTTTTTAATATTGTCAAAATTATTTTACAAATATTTAAATTAATTATTATTACTTGCTCTATAATTTAGATTTTTATTATTATTGTTAGATTATTAAAGAGAATTAATATTCCACTTTAGATTGGTGATTCTGTTGTATTAAAATCTATTTAATTTTTTATTCATCATTACATTTTATTCACATAATAGACTAAGTAAATACTTTTTTTATTGTTAATAATTTAAAATTACTCAGTCTGATCCAGGATTAGCATTTAATTAACTGTTTTTACTTATTAACATTTAAACATCTTATTTAAATTATTATTCATTTATTATTAATTATTATATGTTTTTGTTTTATTTTAAAAAAGGCATTTCTATTTTTTATATTTAATTTTCAAATTAATTTGTATTATAATTCTCTTGATGATTTTTTATCAATAGCTATTATACATTTATTTTTTAATTTATTAATTTATCTTATTTTTTTTGTTTATCTTTATTTTATTAAAAATATTAAGAAAACTGTTTTAAACTTTGTGATTTAAGATTCTTAATTTCTTATTAATTTTGAGTTTTATAAAATGTATTAAAAGTAAAATCTTTATCAATAGAGTTTTATTTGTAATGTTTTCTTTTCATATTATCATTGATTTGATTATTTATCCTTTCATAATTATTATTCTACATATTTATTATTTCATCACTAAACTATTATATTTTTATGTAATTTTTAGTAGGTAAATTTTAATCATCATAATTATCTTTGTTTTCTGAATATTTAATTATGTTTAATATTTTAGATGAAAATGTAATATTTTAAGGACACATGTATAATCTATTCTGATTAGTTTTAATCTTCCAATTTTAATTTACATAATTCTAATTAGTTTCATTGTTTTTTTATCTTGTGTCACTTAATTTAGCTATTTCAGTTATTACAGTTGGATTGGAATACTAATATTATTTAGTCCTTTTCATTTTTATTTTATCATAATTTTATTTTAATTTAATATCGACATTTGAATTATTATTATTATCAAATGATTTATCTTCACTTTTAAAATAATTTTCATTCATTATGATTTTTTGATTTTTAATTAAATATTCTTATTAATAATTTTGAAATATTTCTTATTATTATAAATTTGATTCTTAAATTACGGATTTTTTTTGTTTTTAATAATATATTTTATACTGTTTTTCAAACCTTCAAATTGAATTTTGAACTTAAATATTACAGTTCTTCATTTTAAGATATAAATTATAAACATCGTGATCGTTTTATATTTTATAAGTTAATTAAGGTTCCATTGATTAGTATTATAAGTGCTTTAAACAATCAATTTACTCCATTTAAATTAAAGAATTTCTACTTGTTATAATATTCATATAAAAATCAAGAGAAATCTCTTGAAAAAATAAATTCTTTTATAGTTGTTGATTCAAATTTATTAAAAAGCTGCTTTCAAGCAGTCCTAATTTTTAAGAAGACACAATATTTTACCATTTTTATTTATAAGGAATTATTAATTCCATCATTTTCTTATAAAACTTGTTAAGAAAATTCTTATCTTTTTAAGTAAGCAATTCCAAAAAATCCTGGATTTTATTAAACTAGTTAACACTTATCTTGTTTTTTTAATTCTGTAAAGTCTTGTTAAAGTTTTATTAAAGCTAAAAGTTCAGAAAGTCCTTTTGAATTTGAAAAGAATATATTTACAAATATTGTGAGACATTCTCATTTATATTAATCATTAACAAGTTTAAAATATCATAATTTTGTATATAAATTTTCGATTATTTTAAAATGTCAATCTTTAAATACTTTAAATTAAATTACATTCCCTATCTGAATTATTTAATTATTACTATTTATCTAATATTACTTTATATTTTATTATGCTTATTATAAAATTTGTTCATATAATTTTTCTATGTTATTTTCTGTTTCCAAAAATAATAATTAATTTATAAACAAATATTTATGAAGATTTACTATTCTTTCTATGTTGAAACTAAATTTTTTCCTAATTTGCTCAGAAGATTATTATTGATTCATTTAAATATATTCAATTATATTATATTTTTATCAAAATAATTATTTATTATAAATTTATTATTTTAATTATATATATATTTAAGATATTTATTCATGTTTATTAATATATTTGCTTAATTTTGGATTAAATTAAGTTTTGTTTATCATATTAATTTTTTGATAATGGAATAATTTGATGATGAGCAATATTTTAATATTTAGGTTGAGAGTCATATTTTTTTTTTGGTTGAGAAATAAGATTAATTTAAATATTGTCATTATCATTTAATTATTCTTTAAACTTATTACTAAAGCTGACTCATTAAATTTTCTTTTAATGTTATTAGTTATTTTTCACTTTAATTATCTCTTAATCAGCTTAAACCTAACTTGCATCACTTTCACAAACATTATTACAAATTATTTAATGATTATTGTTATTATCATTAAAAAATCAATCATTATAATTAATAAATTAATAATTATTCTTGTATTATTCGATTTCTTAATTGATCATTTTATTAAGTATCAACTCTTTTTAAACTAAAATGTTAACATCATCTTCATCAATAGTCATTATGTCCTTCTCTAAAATTGGATTAAAAACTTCATACTCTACTTCGATCTTATATTATTCATCTAAAAAATTCTTATTTTTTTCTTGCTTATTTTTGTGATTCTATTTATGCTTTTCATATTCTTTCTTTAATTTTGTTATGTCATCGTTAAGTCCTGTTAAGTCTTAATAAAAAATGTGTTTTTTTCCATCTAATTAATCCAGCTTTTCTTTGATTCTTTCTATCTAATTTTTTTGATGTTCATTTATAAAATCCTTAGTTATTTATTATTATTGCTTTATTATATTGAATTCATCAATACTTATCTTTTATTATTGCCTTGGAATTTGGTTTTAAAATTATTCTTAATGAATATCTTCTTCAATTAAAAAAATAGTTTATTAATGTTTTACTAAATCTTATTATTATCTTATTGATTTCTATTATAATTAATTTTATGATCAATTAGGTTATTTTTAATTAGAATTTTTAGTCGTTTAAAATAATTTAAACTAAGTTTGAGTTTCTTATAAAATTTATGAAATTTTAGTTTTGCTTATATTGGATTAAATTAAAGATTAAATATTGGATAATGTAGAAACAGATTTTTAGCTAGAATTATTCATTTTTTAAATTTATAAAATAAGTAGAATAATAAAATATAATAAATATATAAGATGGAAAACAGTTACTAAAACGTGAAAAACACTAAACAATAATCGAATAAATACAAAGAGAAGTTAGAGAAACTAGAATAACAAAGATAAGAAAAGATAAATAGTGTACATTCATAATACAGTAAGTTTGTTTATGAAAAAGGAAAGGAATAACAATTCAACAATTAAAATTAAGATTAAAAGACTGGATTCATCGATTTATTAAATGAGTTAATAAAAAGCAATCAATAGAAAAATGACAGGTTGAATTAAAGGATATAAGGAGAAATAATTCTGAATAGTTTTAGTTAGAATCTCAATTAAAGTAATAATCTTAACATTTCCACCATTTCTCTCTTGACTAACAATAATATCAGTTAGAATCAGGCAGTTGATTTAAATCTAAAAATAAAGGAAATTGATGCTACAATCAATTCCAAAATAGACATGATTGATGTAATTTATCATTATAAATATAATTATACAAATTATTATTATTATCATAATCGTTATCATAATAATCATTGTTTTTATATATATTAAATTTATAAAAATAATCATTATTATTATTTTCATAATGATGCTTATTTATATATTTTTAGTTGTAAATAATTCAACAAAGAGAGTTAACTCATCAAATCGATTCAATTTTCAAAGACATTGAAATAATGAAAGAAAGGACAAGAGAAATGAATTAATTGATGGCTAATTTTAAAAGTCAAGAAAAGAAATTAGAGTAGAATATAACTTAGTTTACTCTTGAATAAACTTAAATAATAAGCAAAAATCAAAATATAGACAACTTTTTTAGTGGAGAAAATAAGACTAGAAAATAAATAATATAGAAATTATCATTAGATTATGAAAATTAGAAATAGAATACAGAATAATTAGCAATAGATCTATCAAATTTACAAGATTAAATTAAGAAAAGAAAAGAAATAGAGTAGAGCTAGATTTATTAAATATAAAATTTAGAGAAAGAGTATAAAATAACAAAGCTAAAATTCAATAACTTATATAACCTAGTGTATTAAATGGATGCTCTATAAGAAATTTATTGATAATTTATATTAGATGAATACTAAGAATCTTAGAAAAAGATAATAGAATAAGATTCTCTAATGAATACAGACTAAAAAAGCAAAGAAAGTTTTAATAATCAAAACATATCTAGACAAGAAAATGATATCAGCAATATTATGAATAATTAAAATGGAAAAAACACAATGCCTTTCTCTACAAAAGTGCATAAACATAATTATAAACGATCAAATTCAATCTCAAATAATATGAGGTTAAGTCAATAAAGTATCAGGTATAACAATAAAACTTATAACAATAATATGTTATTAAAAAATAATAGCATTAATAATGAGATAGATATATAGAAAAGATTAATAGAATTTAATAGCAAGTTTAGTAGTATAGCTGAATTAGAAAGTTAGATACTTAATAGATTTAATACTGACAAACTGAAGTACATGAGTCTATAAAACATGTTCAACAATTTAACAGAAAGCAAAAGAAATATAAACATCAAACTAAATTAACAAAATGTATCAATATATGAATAAGAGTGCATTTACCATTTATAGAATTTATAAATCGACTTATATGTATTTTAAAATGCTTATAGCAACATAACAGTAAACGAAGAGGAGAAAGTAGAGAATATTAATAAATATGAAGATAATCTGAATTAATAACTAGATATTAATCAATAACCTTACTCTATCAATCTGATAAACAATGATACAATCAAGATAATATCTCATGATCCAGAACAGAACAGAAATCTTAATATCAATAATTAATTTAGTCTTAAGATATTACTTTTCATCAATGAATTATTATCTAAACAAACATAGTTGTTATACAAAATGATTCAATTCTAAGATAGGAACAACCTTTATATTAACAAAGAAGAAGAGACATTAAATAAGAAATTATAAAATTGGCTTGTGATCTGTAAAGATTTCCAATTGATTTAAAAGCATCTGAACAATGAGATAAATGAGAATTATAATGAGGAGGAAGATAAACAAATGTCTCATAATGAATTGATGTACATCCATCTTTTAAAGAGTTATAAAAGTAAGGAAGGAGGAAGTGAATCATAAGGAGGTAGAGAAAAAGAAGGAGGTTAGTAGATGTATAGCAATGTGAATAGTAATTTAAAGCAGAGGAGTATTCTAAATAAATTTTTGTCATTGTATAATCATAGTGAGGAGGAAGCTAAGAGTTTTTTAGAAAGTATTTCCACTGATATCATTATGTTTTTCTTTGCTGATGCCTCTCATATCACAGCTTATATGGACAAAATGTATTGTATTTTCCAAAACCATTACAATCTCTCTTCTATTAAGTAACATGAAAGTAAGTACTATCTGCTTTTTCTTTAATCCAATTTTAAGGCTTTCACTAATTATTATCATTAATTATTTATTTCTCAGGTCTAGTTTCTCTTTAATAAACTTAACACATAATTATAATCACTTAGGTTTATTAACTCTATTAAATTAAATGATAAATAGAAAATCTTTTTCAGATCCACTACTGATGTACCATCATCTGTTGCAGTCTTAGATAACAATAAAGAATTAATAAAAATGTCATCAATTTAATAACAGTTTAATATGTCAAGTCAGAATAAAATATAATCTACTGATGATTAAATTACAGAGTATGTTGATGAGGAAAACTAAATGTCTTTAGAGTAAATTAAGATGATGCAAGAATAACAGAAGAATGCTTTAAGTGTTAATAGGAATCTTTAAAATATGAAATATTAATAATTTCCTGAACTATGGGTCAATTATTACAGTTTTGGAAGAACTATTGAGCAAATGAGTGGAAGGTTTATAAGTTAAGACATAATTAAAAAATAATCCAAATCTTTAATAAATATAAACAAAACTTGCAATTATATTTCAAATTAGAAGGAACATAATAACTTTAATAATTAACTATACATTCAAGCAAAGTAATTAATAATAATAAATATAATAGATAAAAGTTACATTAGAAATCAGATCGAGACTTCCACAAAGAGACATAAAAAAATGTAAATTTAAGATAAAAATATGAGAATTAATTACCTTAACTAAAAGGGAAAGTGAAATTTGAATAAACTTCTGAAATGTTAATATTAGAAGAAAAGAAGGAATAATCTAGTAATAGAAAACATTACTTGAATAGACTAATAAATGAGAACTAGAATTAACAACAAGACTTCATTCAGAGTAAGAAGGACTTGATTATGAAGAATGAAGAGTTGAAAAGGCAGAGGATGAAGGAGGTGAATAGTCTTCATGAACTCAAATAACATCAGAGTTAGAATGAAGTCATCACTACTAAAAACAGATAATCCAATCCTTATTAGAAGGAAATTGCACTCATTTATAAGAAATTGGGTTGTCAGAAAAATGTTGCTACTAAATTACCCACTATTGTCAGTTAGTAGCAAAAAGACTCTGAAATCATCACTTAGAAGAGTCTTAATTGAGTCACCATTCTTTAAATATTATTATCTCATCTTATACTATATCTAAAATCATTTATATTCACTTCTTATTATTTTATTAAATTATTAAATTTGAATATAATTTAAATAAAATATAGAGTAATTAATTAGTATTTATTATTATAAATATTAAATAATGATTATGGTCAGAATGGATCTTTCCTGACAATAGGTAATGACAATTCTAGGATATATTTATCGGAAATCCACTTGGCTTTGCCTTCCTTGCTATTGACTTCATAAGGAAGAGTATGATTCAAGAAATAAAGGGTGGACTTTATTTAATAATGAATAAAAAATACCTGAACAATGACATTCTGCTTGGTGACTTCCAACTATATCTCTGAGAACTTAGTATTAGGAATATGAATAGTCATAAGTAACTATTGACATTTAGTACTAGTTGGATCCATGTCACTTAACCCTAAAAATAAGTCACTAGCTCCCACTGTTTATTTAAACTTAATATCAAATTCTGGCTACATTCTATCATCATTCTTTGGCACTACTACTTCCTTTATTTCATCTTCTTCCCATATTTCTTTCTCTTTACTCACTTTCTTCTTTTCCTCAACTTTCTTCTCTTCTTTTACTTCCTTTTAACTGTTTCCTGTGAAATGGTTTACTTTCGCTTCTACCTTTGCATATGGTTAAGCTAATTATTTTTATTATTGTCCATTTCCTCCTATTTAACCTGGATTAAATACACTTCCTGATGGATTCATCATACTTTATTCATATTATTCTTCATCTTCATCCTAACATTAATAATTTACTATCTTTATAACTTACTAATGGAGCTATTAAATTCCTTATTGCTAGCATTTCTTGAAGGTCCATGTTCTGATTCTAATTTTATATTTTATAAAAATAATAAATATGAAAATAATATTGATAATAAATAATAATTATAATAATGATAATAACAATGATAAAAGTATAACATATTTGAATATATAATAATATATTATAAAATTAAATGAGTAAAGGAACAACTTGTAGCAAAGCATTATAAAATTGGGAAGCAAGCCATCCTGGTGAGAATCCAGCCGAAGCAGAAACAATAAAACTGATGTTACAATTACCTCCAATAGAGAAGATGGTAATAATTGATGATTAATTAAAAGGAAGGATCGATTCTGAATACTTTAGTAAACTGCAAATTCCTTTCACTTTCTACAAACAATATTGATAAAATGATAAACCTGCCTTCTCTTCGTAACCTTGAGATCCTATCTCTAAGCAGGAACCAAATAAAGAAAATATAAGGTCTGGAAGAAATCGGACAGACTTTGAAAGAATTGTGGTTGAGTTATAACTTGATTGAAAGACTTGATAATTTACATAGTTGTAGCAAGTTACACACTCTCTTTATTTCTCATAACAAGATCGGAATTTGGGAAGAAGTTGACAAGTTGAAAGAAAATAGTGAGTTATAAAATTTGGCTCTATTAGGTAATAAGATTTACGAAATGACTCCAGAGAAAGATAACATGTAGAATAAAATATGGGTGCTTAAGAAATTGCCTAATCTCAAAAATATTGAAGGTTAAATAGTAGAGCAATCCTTGTTGGATAAAGTTGCTGCTTGTGAAACTGACCCTCCTCTACCCGAAAAGAAAAAGTGATTTTATTTATAAACATAAACATTTACATACTATATTTATATTTTTATTCTAATTAATCATACCAATATTATATTATTATTAAATTATTTTTATTCATTATTTTATTTAACATGGATAACTTTTCTTGAGTTTTTCATATAATTCTATTATAGATCTAAACTAATCTTAAAATCCTTCATAATTAATAATAGAAACAACACTGGTCCTTACTTAAGGTTTAGAAGTTAAAGCAAGTCCTAATCTAGAGCGAGTGTTGCTAAAAATAACAGGAACTTAATTTTCTTGAGCCAATTTAATCAACTCATATAATAGTTAAGTTTATCCGTTTTTGAAAGGATTAAAATTAATATTCACTGCTGCTATTATACATTTACTTACTTTTTAAATCTGTTCTTTACTGAATTACAAAGTTCTTTTACTTTCATTGAATCCTCCCACAATTCTCTTTTTGAATTTTAAAGGTTTTAATATTTTATTTTTCATCTGATTTAATTTTAATTGGTTTATCAAAATTAATATTTAATCGTCTAACTACTCGTTTAAGTTATGATTTACTAATCCATTTATTTCTATATTTTTATACCGAGAAGGGATTATACCGACATATTTTTTTAACCTATATTCATCTTAAAATAATCCTAAGTTATTTTATTATGCAAATTCTAATTTTTCATTTAACTTTTAAAATTTACCTTACTCTTCATCATCTATTGTTATGAAACTATCATTATTATTTTTTATTTTATCTTTTATTTTTTACTATCTTTTTTAATTTATTTTTACTTTAAATTCTTGATATTTCTATATAATTCTTCTCATTTTTGTTTTTTTCCTTTCCTTTAATTATACTTCCTAGTTTAATTCTTAAGTATTTATCTAATTAATTAATTAATTTATATATTTACAGCTTTGTATTTTTTTACTTTATTTTAGCTTTACAGTTAATTTTAATTATTTTCTTTTAATTTTTATAATTCTTTTTAAATATCAATTAATCCTAGCTCTTAAAGCTATTATTTCTTTTTCTATGTTTTGGTGAATAATTATTTTTCTTATATTTATTATTCTTATAATAATTATTTTTCACTGTCTTATTTTTTATTTTGTTGTTCTTATCGATAATTAAAATTTAAATCTAAACTCCATTCTCCTAATTATTTAATTTATTATTATTATAATTCTTTTTATTTTTCTTCTTCTTATTGTTATTATTATTACTATTATTGCTACATTTATTTTAATTTATTTTTCTTATTTTGCTTTAATTTCTAATCTTTTTAATTATTTATTAATAATTAATTGGACTATGTATCTTTTTATTATTTTGGGTTTTAATTAATATTTAAATTAAAATTTTTTTTTTATTAATTATTGTCAAAATATTATGTTTTCATTTATTTTTTCTTTACATTTTTTTATTAATTAAATTATTGATTTTATTAAAATTAGAAATTTTAATATTATAATTAAAATTACTATTATAATAAGGATAATTAAATTTAATTGCTAAAAAAATCAGAATTATTTGTAAATTATTATTAACTATTAAAAAAATTAATTTAAGGATTATTTTAATTGTATTAATTTGATTTATCAAAAAAAGACTAGCTATTAGTATTCATATTAAAAATATAATAATTATTAATAAAAATTATTTTTATAATAAAATAGTTTATTAAAATAATTAAAATAATAAGGATAAAAAATTTTATATTAATAGCATGTCAAGTTTTATTTTCTAAAAATTATTTATATAAATTTTCGCCTAAATCTTTAAATAATTCATTGATATTTTTACCAGTCTAAGCACTTGTTTCGAATAATTTAATATCAAATTCAGAATTCTTATTTAAATTAATGATTAATTACATTTAAATATTTCTCCTTAGCTTTATTAGAAGAAACAAGAATTTGCTAGACAGGCAAATCAATTTTATTAGCAACTAAATAAATAATTATTTGATCATTAGTTGCTTTTTCTTTTAATTCATTTAACCAATACTGAATACTTTCAAAAGAAGATGGTTATGAAACATCATAAACCTTAAAAGTTTAAATAAACATATTTATAATAAAATAAATAGAATGATAAATTAAAAGAAGTAAAGATTAAATTTTGAATATACTATTAAGATAGCTTTGGCATCATGATAATACAACTTGAGCATGGACCTAAATCTTTCTTCTCCTCCCGTGTCCCACAAATGAAGTTTGACTTTCTTGGAGTTATTTAAAGTCAGAGTAAATTGTTGATAGGCTCCTCCAATTGTGACATTATGATCAGTGTTGAATTGATTCTAGCTGAATTTCAAAGCGATTGAAGATTTTCCCACATTCGTATCTCCTAATAAAACCACCTTAAAACTAGATTCTAAGCTAGGATTAAATAATTGTTGAGAAGCTGCTTTTTATTTTTTACTACAACAATTATCACCCATTTCTATTTATTATTATATTTTTATTACTTTTTCTCTTATATTTATATTATATCAATTATTTTTATATTTTTTTATTTTTTAACTCTTAAATTTTGTTTATATTTCGCATAAGAAATTATTTCTTATTTATAATTATTTTTTTATAATTTTAAACTAACTAAAATATTAAATTATAATAAATATTAATAAACATAAAATATTAAAGATTTAATATTTAATATTTAAATAATAATAATATGGAATTAATAATAATAATATTAATTAAATAATAAATATAATATATTCTGATAAGGTAATGAAAATAATAATAAAAACTATAAAAGGTGAAGCTTTTCCTGTAGAGGTGCAAAATGAGACTACAATAGGAGAATTAAAATAAAAAATATTTGAATAAAAAGGATTAGAAGTCGAAACATAGAAGTTGATAGTTAAAGGAAAGAATACAGCAGATGATTAAACAATACAATAATGTGGAATGTAAGAAGGCAGTTTTATGGTGGTAATGACATAGAAGGTAATATTTATTGCATATTATTATAATATATTTCAGCAAAAATAAATTATAACTTAATAGTATTTATTAATTTCTAATTAAATAAATAGAAACCTGTAAATTAAGGATCTTAGCAAGAAGGTTAACAATAATAAGCCCCAGTACTATAATAACAAGCTTAAATGCCTATTTAATAAGGTGCCCATTAATAATAATAATAATAATAATCATAATAATCATAATTATAGTAATAGTAATAAGAAGCTTAACAATATTACTAGCAATTCTAATAAAGCGATTTAGCAGTGAGTGAATAAAATATTAACGAATTAATGGCAATGGGATTCCCTCGAGAAGACTGTGTAAAAGCTTTAAAAGCAGCTTTCAACAATGTAGATAGAGCAGTGGATTACCTTCTTAATGGAATTCCTTAATAATATTAAAATTAGCCATTACCACAATAACAATAATAATAAAACTTGCCTATGCCAGGACTTGGTGAAAACTATTAACCTTAATAACAATAATAAGGTTAGCAGTAACAATAACAACCTAATTTCTAATAGAATAGTTTAGCTTTTCTAGCTTAGAATCCTTAATTTTAATAGATCAAGTAGGCTATCAGATAAAATCCATAATTGATTTAAGTTTTGCTCCCTTAAATTGCTGCTTCTAATCCTTAATTATATTAATTGATAAATTAAAATCCAGAACAGTTCATGTAATTGCTTTAAGATGATGCTGGCATGCCCAATTTCTTACCTCAAAATGTAATTTAGGTTACTCAGTAAGAAAAGGAAGCCATCGATAGAGTAATCATCATTATTTAATTTATATTATTATTAAATTATTATTAAATTATTATTTTAGCTTGTAGATTTAGGGTTCCCTAAATAAATAGCAATTGAAGCTTATTTCGCTTGTGATAAGAATGAAGAAATGGCAGCAAATTATTTATTTGACCTTTAAATGAAAGGTGAATTCTAAGGTAAAAAATAATGATAATAATAAATAGAAGAAGGATTGTAAGGTGGTCAACAAGGATAATAATAATAATAATAATAAGAAGAATAAAAGAATAAGGAGTAAAAGGAGTAAAAGGAGAAAGATAAAGATGAAGACAACGCATTCTCGTGATAATATAATATTTCATAAATAAAATGAGCTGATTCAGATTTAGGGAAGAATAGTGATTCCATCTAAGTTGGATGTGACTTTTAATTGACAGGCCAGTCTCATCTATCTTACATATTATTTATTTTATACTTGTTTCCTTTTTTGTTATAATTTAGAGTGTATTCTTCTTCCTCCTTCATCGGTTGCTCTTCCATCACTTTCTATTTATTCAAAATTTATATTTAGTATTCATTTAATATATTTTAATACCAAATACTCCTCATCTGATTTGAACTTTATTGAACAAGTTGCGCAATCACAACTAAAACCACATTCAAATTCTAAAGGAATTTTATTTTTCTATAAAACATCAGCTAAAACCATTCCTTATTAACTCTTTATTTCTATCATTTATTTCATTTTCTTATATTCTATTTCTACATAAAACTCCACTTTTTTGTTATTCTTTTATTAGCAAAACTTTTATTACAATATTTTTATCATAGTCACCTTCATCCTGCAATTTAATCCTAAATTCATCCAAATATTAAAAGACTAATTATTTTAAACAATTATAAATATAAAATAAGTTAAAATATATTAAAAATTTAATAAAAATATTTATAAATTAATAATATTAATTAGGAAATATAATTTTAAAAATAAACAAATAAAAATGTAGCAAATAGAAATATCTAGAAATATACAATAATTAAAAATGGAGAATAATATAATGCAAGAATTAACAGGTCACGCATCATGTTAAGTAAATAAAAAAGTTCTAATTTTCGGAGGTGTAAACTAGAAAATGGAGGGTAACAACAAGATATATGAATTTTGTTTATAAAAGAAAGAGATAAAAGTATTTTAATTAAACCCGATGTTAATCCAAGAAGTTCCAGAAGGCCGAAGTTCATGTGGTATGACAGCAATAGAAATATTTAATAAAGTTTACATAATGGGAGGAAAAGTGAAAGAAAGCGGACGTAATGATTTATACGAACTATGTTTGTGAAAAAAATAATGGAAACAAATGATAAGTCACTAACAATTGTAAGAAGGTAAATCTAAATATACAATAAGACCTAGCGAAAGGTACGGTCATTCTTTAAACTAGTATCGTAATTACTTAGTAGTATTTGGAGGATTCAAATTCAAAAATAACTCAGATGTAAACATGGGGTACTTAAATGATTTGTTCCTTTTCGACCTTTGCTGTGAGAGATGGATGGAAATGTAGCCCTAAGGACTTCCTCCTCATAAGAGATACAGACACTCTACACTTGTCATTAATGATTCACTATTTATTGTCGGAGGAGGAAACACTAATGCATCTTTTAATGATATTCACATTTATCAATTCCTTAATAATACCTTTGTCACTATCAAGGCTGATTTTTATAATTACTCACCGCAGCTTAATACACACAACCAGATTCTCTATTATCATCATAACTGTATTGTCATTTTAGGCGGATATGATAATACCAATAAGAATAATTCAATTTGTATTTATAATCTCGTCAATAAAACAGTCACTCATAAAAAAATATCTAAACAATTTTCTTTTATAGATAAATTTGAATTCTTTGCTTATGAGTTTGTTGGCAGATTTCTTTGTACTTTTGGAGGCAGAATTGACTCAAAGAAAATTAATGATATCTATCTTTGTGATTTACAAGCAACTAGTTATAATTTAGAAGAAGAATGTAATTTGAATCAGCAGTTGGTAATAACTCTTTATAATAAAATTCTTCTAGTTTTCTCTACTTCAACACTCTTAAATTGACTCAACTGTCACCAAATCTGATGTCCAGATTCTCATTAACAATAATAATAACACTACTACTACTACTGTATTTTGTCATAAAGTGATATTAAAACACAGATTTAATCATTTCTATAAACAGATTAGTCATGACATATAGAATTATAATAAAGTATTGATCATATTTTATTTATTATAGATTGTACTTCATAACATTTCTAAGGAATCCTTGATGGTTCTACTCAATTATATTTACTCAGGAATTATCGATTTCTAATTTTTGTCATCTTTTTAAGTTTTTACTATTTTCTTATAAGTCATCTCTTCTGAAGATTACTATCTTATCAAAATCATCATTCTCTACCTCTTATTCAACTTCAATCCATAAATCACTTAGGAATTAAATGAACTCAAGTCCAAACAAATTTTAAATTAAATTTAATAAAATCTTCTTAACAACTTTCTCTTAATCATTGATAAAGTAACAAATGTTTAAAATTCTAATTAAAAGTTATAATATATTAATGATTTTAAATATTTAATCGAATACACCAAAATATTAACAACTTAAAATTAAGACTAACTTAGATAATAGTTTTATAAAAACTATTGAGATGTAATGAATGATGAAGTAATTTTATATAAATATTTTTAGAGTCTATGTGATTTCATATTAATTCATTTAAATAAAGAGTATAAATTACACTCATGTATACTTTTTGCAAGAAGTGAGTATTTTTAAACAATGTTTAGTTTTTAATAAACAAATATTCTTTAACTTAATAATTATATAGATATAAATGACCAAGATATTATTAAAACTATCATATCCTATTTTTATTAAGGATTTTATGCTTTTTAGAATATTTAATTTACTTTTTAACATTTTTAATTGATATTGCATCTTCTCAATTATTTTATTATCAAAAGTCAAGATTTAATGTATTTCTATTTATTTATTCAATTTTTTTTATATGTATTTATTTTAGAGATTAAATATCTTTTAAAATTTGTGAAAATATAAATATCAACAATTTTATAGATTATTTAAAAGTAATAATAATTTTTATATCCATTTTTTAGTTCGGTGAAATTCATGATCTAAACGTTATAAGAGTCTTAACTTGTAAATTCATCTAAGAAAATATAAAAAAAATATTAAAAGAAAAAAAGGAAGAAATTTATCAATTAGATAAATAAATCTTAATAGAAATTATAGCATAATTATCAATTGAAAAATGAATTAATAAAATTTGATATCAATTTGTATCATCCTTATTTATTTATTCTTAAACTAAATTATGTTTTTTTAAATAATTTTAATAACTTTTCAAACTTCTTTTGATAGCTTCTTCACATTATTCATCATCAAATGTATACTCTTCAATTAATAATTCGTTTTATTATTATTTTTAATCTTGCTTTATCACAAATTCTTCTTATAAAAAAAATTAAAATTAATTTAATTTTTTATTTTCTTTTTTTTAACTTTCCAATAAACTTTCCTTCAAAGCTTATTATAGCTCTTAATCTGAATCATTTTATTCATATTATTGTATTATCTTTTATTTTTCTTTTTAATGAGTAATTAAACTTTCTTATATTGCTCTTTAAATTTCTTCATCAAATTTTTATTGATTTTGATCTTCTTAGTTTAAATTCTTTTCGTTTTTTGAATAATTACTATATTTATCATTATTATTTTTTTTCTAGTAATCAATCCCTTCAACAACTAATTCTATTTCTTAATTTTTTCTATAATTTTCAGACATTTAATTTTTATTGATTAATTATTTTTAAAATTAATTTTAATATAGTTATTAATTATA
>Ga0315908_10001651_pt1 | contig 16643 bp, 7 predicted proteins | sample LakEriMetagenome_12_FD_203520 | JGI IMG/M metagenome (GOLD analysis project Ga0315908, IMG submission 203520) | Freshwater fungal communities from buoy surface, Lake Erie, Ohio, United States - Buoy 4 MA124 | ecosystem: Environmental > Aquatic > Freshwater > Lake > Lake biofilm | place: USA... | reverse complement strand
ATTTGTTAATATTATATTATATTTATTATTTTATATTTAAATATTATATTTATATTTTATTTTAATAGTATATACAACAATATTATATATACAACAATATTATATATAACTATGAACAAATATAAGTCTCAGAGTAATTTAATTTATTTTTCATTAAAGAATTTCATCTACTAGAAGAATAAAATAACAGTTAAAAATGAGTTTTTAATGAATTAAAATAAATAAACAAACCTAAATTTGATAAATTAATATAATTTTATTATAATCAACCATTGATTTAAAGTAATTAATGATAATAGATATTTAAATACATAAATCTTCATGATAAGAACTAGAGATAAATAATTAAAGGAATTGAAGTACCACCCAATGTCTATAGTAATTATTAGAAAGCTATTTTTAATCAAACTTGTATGAGTACAATCAAAGCAGAAATTTAAAAAAAATAAACTTCTGCTAAATAAAAATAAGCAAGAAAAACTAATTCATTTATAACATAAAATAATCAAATAGAAAAAAAAATCATTAATATATTATCTAACAAAAAATAATAATGATAATAATAAGATGAACAATATTAAATTAATTTAATCAATTAAAATAAAGAGGAAAACAAATTTATTTAAAAATCTAAATTAATTTTAAAAAGCCATTTGTTATGTGAAAAAGTATAATATAAATTAATTATATATAATAAGAATACATTTTAATTGATGATGAATAAAAATAATGTTTAATTAGGAAGAAGGTTAGACGGAATAACATTGATTTCTATTGAAAATGATAATAATAGAAGTTTTACTTAAAAAAAGAGTGAATCATTAGATTAAAAATATAATTAATAATAATTAGAAAATAAATGTAAATATAAATAAATATTATAGTAAATATAAGAATGATACGGAATAACAGAATAAAGCAAAATAAATAAATTAAAAATACGATTGAATAACATCGAAATAATTAAGATTAGGAGATAAATTATTAATAATTGAATATAGACAATATGAGAATTAAAGATAAAGAATGATAAAATATAAAAATTCAAAATATCTTTTATGAATCGTTTTATACATTAGTAGTAGAATTAAGTAGCGGTTTTTTGTTTGATTGGAGTTAGAAATTATTCAAACTTTAATTCTAAGTGTTAAGACCAGAATTAATTAAAGAAGGAATGTTTTTAAATTTGTTCATTTTGAATAGTTCCTTGTAATGCTTTTCAGTATGTTGAGTGTTTTTTTCCAAATTGTTTTTATATAGTTTCGAAGCGAAAGTTTACCGAATAGGAGTTAAGTAATTCTTACTTTATTCTTTTTATTTCTATTATTTATTATAGCATTTTTTATTATTATTGTTATTATTATTATTATTTTTATTGACATTTATATTATAATTATGTTACCATTTAATTAATATAGTAACTATTTATCATTTTTTGTCTTTCATCGAAACAATTTCCGTAACTTCCTTACACTACATTTTGAATCGGAGTTGATGGTTTGTTTATTTTTCCATATTGATGACCATATTCAGGAAGATATATTTCATACATTAATGATCCATTTCTTGTTCTCTTTATTGAGTTCTTATCTTATTTTACTTCCTAAATATTTATAATTATATTTTTTTATCATCATTATATTTTGATCATTATCAATATTTAAACATTTATTGTATTTATTTTGATTAATATTATACTATAAATATTTATATATTTATATATTTATATATTTATATATTTATATATTTATATATTTATATTGTTGGTTTTTTTATATTAATAATTGAATTACTTGTCTTGTTTTTTTTTCTTCTATTACTTATTTATTTACTTTTGTAAAGTCTAAAGAGGTATATTATTATCTAGATTTTTAATGGATTTACCATTAATATTGTAAATCTTTAGCATCATAATTATCATAAGGAACAGGTATTCCGTTAACTATATTTTTATAATCTATTTATTGAATATCTTCATCTTACTTATTTTATCTATTTTTGTCATTTTATAATATTATTTTATTTTATGCTTCACACAATTTCTAATAATGTTTATTTTTAATCATTTCGTAACTACTTATTTTTTTATTATTATATGATATTTTACAATATTATAAATTTACCTTATATTGGTAAAATAATATATTAAAAATTGATAAATTAATTTTAATAATTTAATCAATTATTTTAATATATAAAAAATTCATAAAATCTAAGATCATAATATAATGATTATTTTTAAATAAATATTTCTAACTATTCATTCTAATATAAAAAATTTAAATAAAAATAACAAAAAATATATTTACTATAGTAAATTATCAAAATTGTAAAATAAATATAAATTTAAGTTTATTTATAAAAAGCTTTAAAATTTTTATAGCCAGTTTTTAAATCTTATATTGAAATTAAATAATTATAAAAAATAAAATAATAATTAAATAAAACTTTTTAGATAATAATATCAAATAAAATATTTATACTTATATAATAAATAATTGTATCTATGTAAATACAGAATTATATAATTCAGAAGAAATAAATGTTTATAATATATAATAATTAAATAAAAATGAAGATATAGATTAGATTATTAATATTGCTAGCTGTAAGTCTTTGTATGTTGAATAGAATTTACAGTTCAAATCTCTCGAAGAAGAATTTGATCAAACATAAAGTGGCAAAAATCTAAAAATAAAAGAATAGGAAGGGAAATAATGAAAATAAAAGGAATGTTAAAGAATTCTAATTTAAATAGAAGAATGAAGATAAAAAATCAAAAATAATGAGTAAAAAGTAATAATAAGAATAAGAATCTCATGAAGAAAAAGAGTAATAATAGGAAAGTGTATAACATTAAAAATAAGAAAAAGAAGAACATGTTCATGTGGAAAAAATTAATGAAAGCAATTAGAATAATGAGGAACACGAAGAACATAATAATAATGAAGAAAAGTAAAAAGAATAAGAGTCTCGAAGTGGAAATAAAATAAGGACTGAAAGTGAACATGAGCATGAAAGTGAACATGAACATGAAAATAAACATGAACATGATCATGAAAATAAACATGAACATGAAAATAAACATGATAATAAACATGAACATGATAGTGAATAAAAGGTAGAAACAAATAGTAATAGTAATACAAATACTAATACAAACACAAATACTAATACAAATACAAGCTCTAATACTAATATTAAAACAAATACTAATAGTAATACAAATACTAGTGCTAATACTGAATAAAAGGTTGAATAAGTTGCTGAATAAAAGGTTGCTCATGAAACATCTCATGAAATTTAACATGAAGTTTAGCAGAAAGTATAACATCAAATTGATTAGAAACTAGAATAGAAAGTTGAATTAAAGGCTGATTAGAAAGTGGAAACCAATACTAATACTTAAGCTAATAATCCTTAATTATAAGTGGTATAATACATTAATATTTTAAAATATAATTTAATTACAATAATAATATTTATAATAATACATTATTGGTTTAATAATGATTCTAATATAATTCAATAATATGATAATAATATTAGAGTAAAAAGTAAAAAAATAAACCTAGTGATAAGGAATTAGTCGTAAACCCTGTTCCTTATGTAAATAATTTTGTGAATGCATCTAGACCTCTTCCCAAAAGAAATACTCCTATTCCTGATGGATGGGAAGATGCTTCAATAGTTAAACAAATATCTACTTACTCTAAAAAGTATTTAAGAGATATTCATGATCCTAAGAAGAAAAACAAGTATCTTGCTGTTGGAAAGTAATTATTAAAAATAATAATAAAAATTGAATATAATAATTATAAAAATTGAATATAATAATAATACAATAAAGATAATAAATAATATTATTAATTTGATTAAAAATAGACCTTTATATATTGAAAATAATATAACTTTCGATGAATAACCAAGTCTTTTGTAAGAGTCTGCTCCTCACATGACTGGAGTGTATGTCGTGTAAAGATAATATAATACTCAGGAAAAAGCAGATTTATGGAGAAAGTTTTTGAACTAGGAATTCAAACAGTAATACAAAGAAGTAAACTTTAATTCTTAGGATCCTAATAGTCCTAACTACAACTCTGGAGTCGAAGATGTGGTTTCTGGCAAGAAGGTCAAAATAAATTTGACTAATAAAACTAAAAAAAATTTATCCAGTTATGACAGGAAAGACCCCATTTTGGATAATACTATTAATCCTATTAAAAAGGTTGTCTTTACTAAGGAAAGCGTTAATAATATTTAATTCGATTCACAAAATTATGCTAATGCTAATAAAGTTCCACAGTTAAAAAAAGTCTCTAGCATGAAAGTTAATAAATAGGAATCAGACACTAAAGTCTTAGCTAAAAGACTTGTTAAGAATGTTTTGAATAACTGAAAAATTCTATCATTTATTTAATATATATATCTTAATAAATAATACTCATTTATATTATCTATTTGCATTTTATTTAAAAATATTTAATATAAATTTCAAAGATATTGTTTATTAATAAATATAATTTAAATTAATAATTATATTTTAATATTATAAATAATAATATTATTAAAATAAATATATCCTCAAATTATTTAATTTCAAATAATTATATTATATTAAAATTTATTCTAAAATAACTTCAATAATCAAAATTTTAATTAGACTTGAAATATATATACATTAAATAACTAATTAAAATAATGACTATAAATAATATTTCCTTAAAACTAAAATGATTTTATTTTATTTTTAAATTTGAATTATTTATATTATTTTAATTTTATTTTTCACTTTATAACTAATATTATTAGTTATTAGTAAAATATTGGTCTTAATTATTTTTGTTCTATAATGAAATAATCTATGGTTTTCTAATTTCTAGATTTTCAAGAAATTAATTTTAATTTTCTTAATCAATTTCATAAGATTAATCAAGAAAAATTGCCTAAAATTAGAAATATTAGATTTACATCTTTAAATATAAAACTTTGTTAAATATTAGATTTTATTAAAGATTAATTTAATTTATAAATGTTTTTTTTATTATTTTATTATTTTTTAGTCTGAGAAGTTCCGAATATTTTACTCTTTTTTAAATTTGATTAATCAGTTTCTAATGTTTCGTTAGAAAATATTTTTTTAATAGATGTACTCATTTATTCTAATCTTTATTCTAATTTCTATCTTTTTTCATCAATATCATTATTAAATATCTTTTTATTTGAAAAATTTAAAATTCTTGAATTATTTATTTTCATCAATTAATTTTAATTATTAATTTCTTTTGAATCAATTATATTCTATTCAAATCAATTTTCTATTTCTTGCTAATATTTCATATCTTAAATAAAAATTTTCTATTTATTTGATTATAAAATTTAATTCTATTAAATGTTTTTTAAATTGCTATATTAATTTTATCTTATATTTATTGGTTATTTTTAATTTATTTATTTATTTTGATCTATTATGTTATAATTTCTAATACTATGAATAAAATTATTTTGATTTAATTATTAATTTATAAAATTATGATTTGTATCTTTCTTTTAATAAGTATTAGTATATTTTTTTATAAAATATTCAGGTTGAAATTAATTTAAATTTGTTTTTTATTATTATTATAATTTTGAATTAAAATACTCAAGCAAATTATTTCTTTCATTCTAATATTGATTAGCAATTAATTATTAGTTTAAAGATTATTTTTTATTCTATTAGAAATTCATTTTAAAATAATAATAAATAATCAAATATAAATATATATCAAATAATTATATATTATCATCAATTAATTTTTTATTAAAATTTAGTTATACTTGAATTTTATTTACTAAATTATTTCTAATAATGATTTTATAAATCAATAATACTTTAAATTTACTTTAATTTTTAATTTTCCAATTAATAACTAGTATTATCAAACAATTTTTTAATTTCAATAATAGAATGATAATCAAGAGTCTGAAAATTATCATTCAAAAGTTGATTTACTTTTGAATATATTAGATTTTAATCAATAAATAATTATTCATGATTAAATATTTTAATGGTTTCTAAAACCATATAAGCATTTTAAGGGTTAATATTTTAAAGAATAATATTTTCAATATGTTTTTAAGTTAACTAATCTATCTATTTGTACGACTAAGGGCCAATAATTTGAATGAATTAAATAATTTGATTTAAAGGAATATATTAAATTTTATGAATTTAATCAATCAAATGAGTATAAATGATTTAGAAATTTTCATATTGATAAAATGGTAAATCTAATATGAGATTATTGATATGTTATAATTAATATTAGGATTTAGGATTAATAATGTGGAAATACATTTTGGACCTAAAATCAGGATGTTATATAATATTAGGATATTTTGAATAAGCCATTTTAAAAGTAGACATAATTTAGCTAATAACTTATCCATCATAATTGAGATAATTAATTTATTGTTACATATAATTGTGGTTAAACATATGTCCTTTGAAAATTATGTGTTGCATTGAGTCATAGAACTTCTAGGATCCATGATTATTTATACTAAAACAATAAAGGATATCCAGCATTTGAGGAAGTTCATATTCAAATGCTAGATTGTTCATTATATGGTTTTCTATCTTGTTCCATAATCTTTCATCATATCTATTTACCTTTACTAGAGACTTTACTATATTTTAATACTTTTCCATGCTTTCCTCCCATATCGATATTCTAATCACTCATTCTATTCTTTTAAACACCTTATAAAATTAAAAGTTAATGATTATAAAAATAATAATAATAAAATAATAAATAATAATACTCAAATAATAATAAGTAATAAAAAATAATAATAATAAAATAATAATAAGAATAGTACTTAATCGAGCCTGGACTGATCTTGAGTAAAAAGAGAAAGAGAAGTAAATCCTTATACGGCCATATAACTCTACTTAAAGTTTGGATACCATACATCATCTAGTATTTTTTATTCCATTAAAAGCCACAAATATCTATCTTCAACTCTCATTTTATTTAGACAATAACTCATTTGTCCTAACAGAGGATATTCTTCATGTTTATTATTTTTCAGCATCGTTTTAAGATGATTAACTAATTAGTTTAATAAAGAATTATTATTTGTTATGTTTTAACCATCCCATAATTAACATAACCTTAATAAAAAGCAGCTTAACTCGTTAAAACTATATTTGTAATTCACTTTTTTAAGATGTTCTAATAACAAATAACTTTCGTTAAATCTTATTAATCCGAATTTATCATCCCAATCGAATATTTAATCATCATTATCTACTTTTTAAAGTACTTTTCCATTTAATAATAGCGCTTTTTATTCTTCGTAAGTTAATAACTCAATGTTATTATAAACTGTTACATCTTTTGTTATTGATTTACGGTAATTAAATTATTATTTGTTTAATAAATTTAACTATATCCTTTATTCTTTTATTTTATGTTTACTTATCACTATTACTTTTTTTAAAATTAATTTTAATATATTATTCATTTTTATATTCTTAATATATACTACTTTACTTTATATTTAAATTTATATTATATTTCAATTTATCAGTTAAATGTAAAATTAAACTTTAGAAAAATTCCTTATAATTGAAAAAAACTTGAATTAATTGTAGAATTAGCCTTAAATAAATATAAAAAGAAATTTATTTTAAAAATTTAATTCGTTAATTTAAATATAATAAAAAGATGACTAAAATTTATTATAATAAAATCAAAATGTTTAAAATTTTGAATAATTTAAACTAAACGCAAACAAATAATAATTTCAGTCTTAAAAGTAATAATTGAATTAATCTCATTTAGATATTTTATAACTATAAAAATAAATAGATACGCAATAATAGTTAATAATATTATAAAAATAGAATTCATAATAAAATCAATAATAATAGTAGTAGTAGTAAGAATTATAGTTATATTCTTAATAATAATAAAATTAGTCTTAATATTCCCAATATTAATCATTATAATAGTAATAATAATCATAATTATACTAATAGTAATATTAATCACAATAACAAAATTATTAGTAGCAATATTAATAAAAATAGATATAAATAGATAAATAACATATATCTTAGTAAATAAATGAAGTTTTTATTAAAGATACTTATTTAGAAAAAGATATTAATTATAATGATTTTGAAATTCTATCATTATCATAAAACTTAGAATTAAATGTAGATAATTTAACTGTTTAAAGTGAATAAAATTAAAATAATGATAAAGCAGATATTGTTTAATAAGATTCAAATATAAATAATTTAATATAAAATTAAATCTAAAATATAAAAAATAATGAAAAAAGTAATAACTCGGATAAGAATAGTTAAAATTTAATTAAGGAGCAAGAATTAAAAATATAAGACTTAGAAAATATGTCTATAAAACTAATAAAATATGTAGTGAATAATTTAGTTTAAATTTAATAAGAATAATTTGCTTAGTAAATTAAAGATAAGTTAATTATCTAAGGTTTGTAGATATTTGATGAAGTAGTAAATGATAATAATTTATTTTAAATTCATTAGTAATTACAATCTCAATAGTTTATGATCAAGCAACTTAAAAACACATTGAATTTAAGAAAGTAAAATTTAGAAATATAAAACAATTTATAAAATAAAAATCAAGAAACGAATGCTTTATTAAATTAAGATCTAAAAAACATAGAAAATCAATAAAATGGATGTAAAGATATTAGTAAATTTAGTTGGAATAATAATTATAATCATAGGTTTGTAAAGAAATAGTAGAATATTAACTTTATTTTAGAGAATAAAGAAAACATTAAAAACGAAATTAATAGATAACCATATTTAACTCGAAATAATGATAACTAAGAGTTTGAAAAGATTATTATATAAGAATAAGATTATTCAAAATAAAAAAACTTTGTTAGTAATTAAGATTATTAGTTTAGCCTAAAAAATAATAACTAATCCAAAATTAATTAGTAATCAAATAATTAAGATTTATTATTTAATAATAGTTGAAATTATTTAGACTAGAATAGGCTTACATAACAATAATAATTATTATAAATATAAAATAAATATTAAAAACAACAGTCTATATTTATGAAATAGGATTACCAATTAAAAAAATAGAATTAATAAATAGATAATTAGTTATAAAAGAATAACAGTTATTAGAACCATAACAAAAGTTAAAATAATTATGTGAATTAAAATGATAAAATATAAATAACAATGAATGCGAGTACAATGAATGAATTTTACAGTTAGAATTTATCAAAATAACAAATATACACTGACAATTTAGAAACAAAAGAATAGATTAATAACAACAATATATTTAATGCAATGCAGTTCAATTAACCTTTCTTGACTGATAACTCTTTATAGCATTAAAGAAAAGAATTATCTGATGCTGCTATGGAAATTCATAATTTAAGATAGAAAATAATGGAAAGGAAAAGGAAAATGTTAGCTTGATTATTATAATATATTTTATCAATCGGTATATTTTATTTGATTTAATTAAAAATTATTGGCTGAAATATACAAATATAAAAAATATAATATTAAATAAATATACAAATAAATTAATATAAAAGAAGAATATACAAAATATAAGAAAATAAATAAAATATAAAAGAAGTATAAATAAAATCAGAAGATGATAAAGTAAAAAAGAGGGAATGATAAGAGTATGGTTTAATAACAATTAAAAGAGGGTCCTTTATGAGACAAATAACTTAAACCTGAACATGGAAGAGGAATAATGTGTATGGATTTAATGGAGAACAGTAGTGAGTTAGTGACTGGCAGTAGTGATCATGGATTAAGATTATATGATATAGATAAAGGATCATTTATTAGATAACTATTTAATAAGCAATATGGACATTCAGAGTGGGTCACTAGTTGTAAGTTCTTAAAAGATAAGAGGGTTTTAAGTGCTGGAATGGATGGAGTCTTGTGTCTCTGGGATAATAAGAGGGTTTAATGTGAAGTCTTATCAGGTCATAAGGGTAATTATTATATTATTATATAATAACATAAAATCATAATATTATTTAATGAAAATAAAATAAATATGATAATATGAAAATATAATAATATGATAATAAAACAAATATGATATAATATGATAATATGATAATATTATTAGGTAGCATTTCTAAAGTATTAGTGGACAATAACAATATAGGAATATCATGTGGATATGATATGAGTATAATGATATGGGATTTAGAGAATAAATAATTTAGTAGCTCAATGAAAGGCATCCATAAGTCTCCAATCATCGATATGGAATGGTAGAATAGTTTAGTAGTAAGTGGAGACAGGAATGGAGTGATGGCATTCTGGGATATCAATAGTTAAAAGTGTATTTTTAGTTAACCAGTTCATAAGGGTCCAATTAGTAAAGTAAAAATGTTCACCGATCATCATCTTAATAATCTTGTTGTTTCAATTGGAAATACAGATGGAGTAATTAATTTTGTAGATATGAGGACCCATACTTAAGTCTACTCTAAATCTATTCATAAGGGATCTATTAATGATGTTATTTTTACTATACATAATCAGGTCATTACTGGTAGTGCTGATTCTACTGTCAAAGTATATTTATTAAAATTTTGGTTATTATTATTAATTTATTATTAAATTATCATTAATAGATTATGGATGTTAACAATGGGTTTAATGAAAAGACAATTCAAACAATAACTACGGATAATTAGATACATTGTATGACATACTTCTTAAATTATCTGTTGTTAGGTTAGAGTAATGGTAATATGTTGTGCTATTAATTGGACTCTCTTGAATGTTTGTATGGTTATGGAGTTATGAGTTAGGGAGTTGTAAGGTAATTAGCTGTTAACCATAATCAAGATACTGTTGTTGCAATTGGAGATGATCCATATGCACTTGTTATGTATTATTATTGATATATATATACTTTATTAATTTCGCTTTTATTTATTTATGTTTTAAAGTTCATAAATTTTATTTAAAATATTTATTAATAAAAATTTTAGTTGATATTTAGCTTGTATTTATAATTTTTTTTTGTTATATCAATCTATATTGTTTTCAATTTAATTATGTGTTATTAAAAATTTTATTTTTACAAATTTAATTTATATTTATTATTTTTATAATTATTATTATTTTTATTATTTTTTTATAAATTTTAATAATCAAATTTTAAAAAATTTTTTATTGTTTAGAATAATTTAATTAGATATAAAGATTTAGTTAATCTAAAAAATAAGAAAATTAAACTCATAAATAATTCAGTGTTTTAATTTTAATTATAATTTGAAAATATTATTATTATATAAATAATAATACAAATATCTATAAAAATTATTAAAAAATTCAAAATACGAATACTTTTAATTTTTGTTATTTTTTTATTATAAGTTAGATATACCAAAATTAAATCCTTTAAAATTATTACTGTAAATATTATTAAATATGTTCTATATCATATTATAAATTAATTATTTTATTATAAGTCCTTATATTTAAACATGATATTTATTATTATAATAATATATATTATAATTAAAAATATTTGTATTGCATTTAATTTTAAATAGATTTTAAAGTAATTATTATATTTTTTTAATATTTAATCTTAATTATTATCATTTATAATTTTTATTTATTAATCTTTATCTTTTAAAACTTTTTTATTTATTTATATTTCTTATTTATTTTATGATTTTTAATTTAATTAAATTTAAATTTACTAATTTTTATCTGAGTGGGTTAAATCGTCTAAGATATTTTAAGATCCAGCTTTAACCTTTCGATTTGAATTTATGCTTGAATTTTAAGCAATTTAAAAAAAAAATTATTTTCAATTTTACGATTTTTATGATTATTAATGAATTTTTATTTTATCAAATTCATATAACTGATTGTTATTATCTTACTATATATAAAGTCTATCTAATTGATTTTAACTATTATCATTTTATTCAGCTTTAACTTATTATATTATTTCTTATATGTCTTTTATTTTTTAAATATTTAAATTTGATTAAGTTATCATTATGATTTTAGTTATCTAAAATAAAAAATATTTAAATTGATATATATAATTTAATTTAAATATATAATGATTCAAACAATTTATCGCTTTATAATTATAATATATTATTAAAAGAAATTTATGTAAATAATAGAAATAAAAAACTATATTAAAATGATAATATTTAATAAAAGAATATAAATAAAGAAAAAAATAAATGAATAGTTTCAAAAAAAAATCAGGCTAAAGTACATAGATTAAAAAAGAATAGGAATTAGAAAAAGAGTTAACAAATGATTAAAAGTAAGAATAAGAATTTGATAGAAATGATAAAGATGAAGAAATGAGAAGAAAGAATATATTTTTTGGACATGGTCATATCGACGGAATATTAGAAAACAAATTAAGAGCAGGGACAATAATAAGTATGGAGGAGGACAAAAGAAGCAAATTAGGGAATTACCTAATCAGATACTTTATTGGGAGTGGATTTCACTCGAAGCAGGATGTGATAGTATATGAAGATGATTACAATGATCACATAAATTATGTGCCTATCATTTAAAGATAGACCAATTTGAAGCAAAACAACAATAGTAATAATAATGATAATAAAATAGCATGGAGGTATAACAATATGAATTTGAGTTAATAGAATGTAATCCCCATTAATCCTAACATTCCCAAGTTGGATATGTCTAGAAATGTTGAAGACCAAAACGCACTTAAGTCTTAAATTTTTATTTAGAAATCTAAATAGTTTCACTCTTTGGATTCTTTGTTCTAAGACTTGATGAATACTTATTAACAATAGTTAAAGGATTATGAAGATAACTCTTTTTTTAAAATAGTTTTGGAAGATTTATTTGAAATAAGTAATGATTAACATAAGATATTTTTTTTTCTGAACAATTTGAGAATTTTCATTAAGAGTTGCTTTGCGATTTGTTTGGTTGTAGTTCCTCACAATTTATAAGCTTAATTTAAATAAATCTTGATCATGTAGTCTGATATTTTCATGAAAGTAGAAAGTTAATTAGAAAATCAAGTTTTTTAAGAATTTTAAGGATTATTACATTTTCAGAAAGTCCCTCTTTATACATCTTTTGATAATTTTTAACTTTCTATGCTCACTTGGGGAATTTAAATTCCTAATAAAAAACAAGTTTATTTTATTATTTATTTTTTAAGATTGATGTTTGTAAATTATATTTATCTCCTGAAAAAGAAGAACAGCAGCAAATTCAGGACTAAGAATAGTAAAAAACATCAAATAAAAAATAAAATCAAGGATTACTTTGTGGAACCAAAGTTAAACTTAATAATATATATGATTTTTGATTTTTTAATTTATATTTATATTAATTATCAAATTATTTTCATTGTTATTTTTATTATTACAAATCATTTTATTATTTGTTAATATTATTAATTTAATTATAATAAGTTTATCTTTTTTAAAGTTCTTATTATTATTATTTTATTTTTAATTCTTCATATTATTTATTTCTTTCTGTTCTTTTTTGTATTTCTTATTACATTAAATTTTATGTTTATTATTCTTAAATCTGCTTTTAAACTCTATAATTTTAATTTTGATTCTAATTAATTAATTATTAAAATAAATAAATTACTGGATATCCCTATAAGTTTTTAATTCTATTTTCTTTTTGCATTTATTATAATGTTTTTAAATCAACTACATAACGTTAATTTTTTTCAATATCATATACTTCATATAATTATTGCTAAGTATATTTTTTGTAATAATAGTTTGGATTACTCATTTAAGCTAAAATGTAATATCCAAAAAGAGAAAATGCAAAAAAAGGAATAGCAATTGATAATAATGAATTTCATAATTTTCAATCATAATTATTTTAATATCAATATTATTGATAATAATGCTCTTATTAATATTTATTAGAAAAATAATTATCATAATATTCTTAATATTCTTAAGATGTTCGAGGGTGTTTGATTTTACCATGATTTTAATATTCTTGATTATATTAGTAATAGTAATTATTATATCGATATTATTAATGATTTTAATGGTCTCTATACTTTTAATCATAGTATTGTTCATTGTATTAAGTATTTTCATATAAATCCTATTATCTATTATTATTATTCATAAAGTTGTCATATTACAGTTTATTTTACTTATTACCTAAAATTTCATATGCTTCATTAATCTACTTAAAATTATTGTCATTTCCTTTGTTAACATCTGGATGATATATTTTGGCTAATTCATAATATTTTTATTTGATATCTTTTTCGCTACTACTTCAATTTACTCCTAATATTTAATAGTAATCTTTAGAATAATCAAAATTAGTTTAAGTAAAATTAAATCTTATTTTTTGAGGAAAAAACAATAATTTATTTAAAAGTTTTTTATATAATTTAAATTATTTCATGAACTTATTATGATTTATTTTATTATAAAAAGTTTATTTTTTCTGAAATTTATTATAATATTATATTTTAATATTTTTAATAATATCTGAAGTTCAATATAAAATAATATATATATTAATTAAAAAACCAGTAAATAATTATTAGAATTAAAAGGATTAAATTTAAATTTATAATTGTATTTAATATAACAATATAAAGGTTCAATAATAGTTTGCTAAATTTTTTAGCTATTTATGCTTTTAAATTAAAAATTAAAAGAATGGTTGAAAAAAATAATATAAGAAAAAGAATAATTGTACATTATCGTAAAATAATATTAATGATTGATTTATAATGGTTATGTTTAATAAAGGATAATTATTTTATATAAAAATCATTAATCAAACATTTGCGTTCTTTTAATTTTAACAACTGTAATTTTTAAAAGATTAAATACTTTTTATAAAAATCATTTATTTGTATATTTTTTTAAATTTAATTATTATAAATTTTAGCTTAGGATTATATTAACTTTAAAAATAATGAACAATTTTCAGATATTAAAAGATAAACTTTAGGTAATAATCATCCTAGCTTAGCATTAACATAAACATAGTATATTCTTAAATTTTTATAAGAAAAATAAAATTAATAAAATAAGTCTTATATATATTAATAATAAACTTTAAGATTTAACGAAATACATTTATTTTTTTTTGTAATAAAATTAATAAAAATTAATTTTCTATCTATTAATTTTAATAAATTAATTTAAATTTTAATATTATTTCTTTTGTTAATATTATATTATATTTATTTAATTATATAATAAATATAAATTAATTTTAACTATATAAATGTAAAATAATGTTTTAAAATATGGAAATAAATTATTTTATTGTGATGGTAAAATATAAAATGGGAAATAAAATAGAGGAAAATTAATTTTTACTATATTAATAACTATAATACTACCTATTCTTCATATCTTGTTGGAGTAAAAATATAAATATTAAATAAGTATTTAAATAAATAAAGATATTAATGTGAAATAGTTAACAACTGTTTTTTTATTTTAAATATCATCTTTAATTTTGATATTTGTTACAGCTTTAAGTGATCCTGGTATAATAAAATAAGATTATAAAAAGCAAAATTAAATATGTAAATAAATAATAATTATAAAAAATATAGAAAAAATACAAATATCTACAATAAAAAATTAGAATTTCGTTTTAAAGTGGTGTTATACTTGCCATTGTTTAAGATAATTAAGGACTCATCATTGCAGGTTATGTGATTTATGTGTTAATGAATTGGATCACCATTGTCCTTGGTTGAGTACTTGTGTTGCTAAACATAATAGACGATCTTTCTTTTTATTAATGATTACTACTACAATTTTACCTATAATAATTTTTGTTTTCTCAATTCTTAATTTAGTACATAAAATTAACCAAATTTCAAAGATTTATTTGATTTGCACTTTGATTATTATCATAATTTCTTTCATATTTATTTTTCTAATGGGAATCATGTTAGTTCTTTAATTTTATTTATTAAGTGTAAATCTCACCACTTATGAATTTTTGAAAGATGTTTATAAAGATTATTAGAATCCTTTTGATTAATCTTTTTGTGAAAATTGGAAAACTTTTTGTTTATTATCTTCTTAAAGCTATGAAGAAAAAGTGGATTTAGAATATTTAATATAGAAATTAAAATTTGATTAAGAAAAAGTAAATTAAAGTAATGAATTATAAATAATTTAAGTCAATTAAAGTTAAGATAGTCATTATGATAATTCATTTATGGCAGAATCTTTTGAAAGTTCCAATCATAGTAATTAGAATTCTAAATCAAAATATAGCCTATCAAACACTAATATTGAAATGATGTCATAAGAAAATTCTATTTAAGAAAAAATATTATAAAATTGATTTTTAATGATCAAAAAATAATTATAAAAATTATAATAACTAAGAATAAAAATATTTATTATATTATTAATAGAATTTATTTATTAATCTTTATTAATAAAAAATATATAATTTTAAAAATATAATATTTAACATTAAAAATATTTATTATACTATTTGTATAATTTCATATTTATTAATAAATAAAAATTAAATTTAAGGAAAATACAATAATTTATGATAAAAATAATATTTTATTAAAGAAATATTA
>Ga0315908_10001650_pt1 | contig 16651 bp, 6 predicted proteins | sample LakEriMetagenome_12_FD_203520 | JGI IMG/M metagenome (GOLD analysis project Ga0315908, IMG submission 203520) | Freshwater fungal communities from buoy surface, Lake Erie, Ohio, United States - Buoy 4 MA124 | ecosystem: Environmental > Aquatic > Freshwater > Lake > Lake biofilm | place: USA... | reverse complement strand
TGGCATTTAACCGTCGGGCTGGATTCCGTGTTCTAAGCAGAACAGTTCCCAACAAGCGTTACCTACCTGGATACCAGCTTAACCTACATGGATGCTAATTACTTCTCTCATTTCTTATCTTTTTTATTATTATTATTTTTAATCTTATCGCCTTATATACTCAAATTAACCCTTATTTGTATTCCTATTGGCTAATTTATATAACTTATTTTTCTCTAGTTAATTCTTATAATTCAAAATTATATTCAATCTTTAATACCTTTTTCTTGTCATTTTTAAATTCATTCATAAATTCATTAATACATAGATATTAAGATTGTTAATTCATCATCTTATAAATTTAACAATAATAATTTTTAAAATAATTAAAAAATTTTCAAATAAAATAATAATTATGTTGATAATAATATTAATAACAATTTAAATTTCAATTTTTTTAAAAAGTTGAATTAAAGCTACTTTAATATTCATTATCTGATAAAGCTTTTTCTACTGACTTTTTCTTTCGTATAAGTTCAAGTTTTCTTTTGGAAAGAATATAAAGTCTTTCAAATTAGAAGATGATTTTTTATTCTTTTAAGATGTTGGCAGTGAATAGTTATTTTCCATAATCATACTTTTGATCTGGTTTGAGTTAATAAATATGTTTTTCTAAACCCAAATCAAAAGACTCTTTGTGGAAATCATATTACTTAATTATTTATAAATTTAAATACTGCCTTAAGCACTTTATTGAAACTAATTAAGTACTTGTATAAATTCTAAATCGCATTAAGATATTATTATCTTTAATACAAATTTTAAAATTCTGATAAACTGTCTTGCTATTGAAACTCACTCAAATAATTAAGCTGTCTTTTATAGACTTTAATATTTAAAAATAATTTATTCTTATTATTTTATTTGTATTTTATAAATAATAATTACATTTAAGTATTACGTATAATGCTGAATAATTATACAAAAAATTTTCTAAGTATTTTCTATTAAATATAGAAATTCTTAAAAATTTCAAAATTATATCAAACTTTTGAAAATCAAATTTATAAGGTTATTTTTATTTATCTTTTTCTAATTATTTTTATTTTAACTATTCTAATTTATCCTATTCTTCTTACTTTTGTTCTTTGCTTATTTATTTAAATAAATCGTTAAATCCTAACCCTTTATTACTTTTAGTGTTTTCTTTTTAATCTTATAAATCTGGAATTATCTATTATTCTTTTTTTTTATTTTTTTTCTTTTAAGATTCTTTATTTTCCCAATTATTTTTAGTAATTAATTTGTCTTTAGTTAATTTTAAAGTATTTTTAGTGAGATTATTTTTGGTAATATTTTTACTTGTATTTTTAAATTTATTGGTAGTTTTTTCTAAAAAATAAAATAAAATAATAACTTTCTTTAGACTTAGCCTTAATAGAACTGATAGAAGATTCATGATCATAATAATAAATATTATTTTCTGATAAATCACTTAACTGCTTACTAGATTAAAACTCCAATTCTAATTCAGAAGGAGTTCCTCCTAACAACTAAAAGTCAATTCTGAATTAATCCTCTTCATCAATACCATCACAGTCAAATCTCTCTTCATCGTCATAGAGTTTAGACTTATACTTGTTTTTATTATTATCTCTATCTTACAACTTCTAATACTCATCTTCATCTACTTCTTCAAACTGTCCATTTTTGTTCAAAATCATTCTTCTTTTCTATTATGATTTTTATTCTTACTATTATTATTGTTACTACTATAATGCTAGATGATTATTACTGTTATTAACTTAATCTAAATTATCCTGCTCTTTATCCTACAACTTAACATTTACAGATGAATTAAGCTATTACTAAATATAAATTCAATTGCCCTTAGCATCCAAAGTATATTATTTACCTTAAGGATCAATATAAACCCTATTTCCATTATTATCAATAAAGTACTAATTACCATAAATATCCTAATATAACTTCCTAGGATTACCCTAAGGATCGATGACAAGAGTATAAGTACCCTCTTTATCTTAATAAACTTTGACTCCTTCCTTATTGATATAATAACTATTACCATCCTTATCAGTATAAACCCTATTGCCATTAATGTCTAAAGTATAAATATTACCTTCCTTGTCTTTATATACTTTATTGCCTTTAGCATCAATACTATACTGCTATCCTTTCTCATCAATGAACAACTAATTACCTTCATCATCTAACATAAAGTGTCTTCCTTACTCATCAATCATGATTTTTCTCCCTTACTTATCTATAAAATACTACTACCCGTCTTCATCTGTAAATATCTTATTACCAAATTTATCCATTATGTATTGCTGTCCATCTTTGTCTATATATACTTTATTGCCGTATAAGTCTAAATAGTATTTATCACCATTTGGACTCAGGTAGTACTTTACTCCATCTATTAGTTCGTATTCTCCATTTGAGTCAAAGTATATTTTGTTACCAGATTGATCCAAGTAAAATTTGTTCCCTTCAGAATCTATATAAATTCGCTTGTTCCATTTGTCTAAATAGTATCTGTTACCTTATTCATCCACTCTGAAAATTATGTTTTCTCTATCTTCTGATACTTTTATTCCATCTTTTTTTATCCCTAAGTTTTAAATTATTTTATCGCCAATTCTTTTATCTTGTTCTTATTTTTTTTTATAATAACTTTAATGCATTGGATCATTCGTATTTTTTATAATTTTTATTAAGTTTTTTTGTGATTCTCCGTTTTCTAAGTTACTTTACATATCTTCTTAGTCTTTTATTATTTATTTATCTTTTTCTTAGAAACTTTGGTTTATTAATTTTCTTTTTTATGTTATAATTTTTACATCTTTCTTTTTTTTTATATTTTATTACTCTATCATACTTTTTTATAAAACTTTTTATTCTTCTTTCAATTTTTGTAGTGATTATTTTTTTTTTTCATCTTCATCATCTGAATCCTAATACTTTTTTAGAATATCTTTTAAATTTTGAGAATATTCTTGTATAACATTTTATGAAATATTTCCACACTTTTAACCTATATTAGGGTTTTATCTATTATATAATTTTTTAGTAAGTTTATTTTAATTTTTTATATTTATTCTTAACTTCATTTCATCATTCAAATTTTTGAATTCTTCTATTTATTATTTGAAACTCAATTAATTTTTAGTTACTTATTTTTAAATATTTAAATGACTATGAGAATTGTAAGACTTAATCATTTTATGAGAAATAAAAGAAATATTAATGTTACTTTTATCATTATCATCTATTTTTTCATAAGAAGCACTTCTTTTTATTTAGACTTAATTAATGCTATTTTTAGATTAATTTTCATTTTAACTTAAGATATATTTTTATCTCAATTTCTTTAATTCTTATAAAGAATTTCTAGCTTTATCTTTTAGAAGAGAATGTTTATCAATTATAATATTTTAAAATTTAGTTTTATTTTTTCTGTTGTTTTATTTATTTTAATCCATTTAACTTGATATTTAATCTTCAAAGTATTCTTAAAACTCATTAATATTATTATCATTTTAATTTTCAGTATTTATATTTTTTTAAGACAATCTTGAAATTTCTAATCTGAAATTAGTATTTTAATGATCAGAATAATATTAAAGTTTTTTATTTTATTCAATTAACTTTTTTCTTGTGCTTCATAAATTTATCCTTTGCTAAATGATACTAGATTTATTTAATTTCTATTATTTTTTTATTTCCTGCTTAATTAGCTCTTAATCACTAATATTATCAGATTTTAACATTCCCATCAATTCTCCATGATTGTTAGTAATATTCTATTTATTTTTAATGATTTTCCTCTGATTCTGATTGTACTTCAAATGTTTGTTGATATCATCTTATTAATAAAGCTTAAAACTATTTTCAAGATCATTAAGTTTCTTTATTTTATTTTCAAAAGAATTAATAAGTATTTAGACTTAATTTTCATCAAATATATTATTGGTCTAAAACTAATCAATAATCTTTTTTATTTAATCAATAATAAACTAATCTTCATCATCTTATTCCTTCATCATTCCTAAATAATATAAATCTTAAACTATTTATCGATATTGCTTATACTTGGATATTAATTATTTTTTCATTTATTGGTCTTAAATACTCTTATTTATGTAAATTAAGTATCCATTCATCTGTTCTTCAAAGTTGAACCCCTTTTTTAAATTTATCTGTTTGGATTATATTGGAGCATACATCTTTTTCTAAGTTTCTTGATCTTCTTAATTATTAAACACTCGTTTTAAACTATTAGAATAAAGTAAATCACTATAAATATCTATTTAGCTTTTCTTGTTTACATCACTTATTTATTCTTATTTTTATTCATCCTATTATCTTTCATTTATAAAAAATCAATATTTAAATTAAATTGAATTATTAAGTAAATTCTGTTATTATTTTTATCGATCTTCTAATTCTTCTTACATATTCTTATTATCCAAACTGTAATTTAGTAATTATCGTTTTTTTAATACATTTTGTTTATTTTATTCAATGTTATTTTTTCTGTATTATATATTTTTCTACTCTTGTTTTTCAATAATATTTTTAAATTTTCTATTCTTTTAATCTTCTTTTATGAAATTATTATATTAATTATCATATTAATTAATAAAAGGTAATCTTAAAGATTAAAATTAATCCTTAATTTAAAAATTTGAGTTTTAATCAATTTATTTCATTATATTTTTTGGTACAATATTTGTCTAATTTACAACTGTTTATTTATAAATATTAATAATAATAATAATTGAAAATTAAGTATTGAAGATAATAAAAAGGTATTTTTTGATAATATTTAAATAATAAATATAAGATATAATAATAAAAATAGTAGAAGATAATGAAGTTGTAAATAATATTAATAATAGGATTGATATGTTTATCTTAATGCAGAAGACACAAGAAAAGTAGATCTAAATACTATGTTCCAGGCATGCATTATAGACATCCTTACACTGATGGTGCTGCAATAGGTCCTAAAAAGATAAAGGTTTATAAGGACTAGCCATTGGCGAGTGCCCCTGGAGCTGAAATGCATGAGACATAGTATTGGCATGAAACTAATGAGATCAAAAAGAATACTCCAGAAGCCTATTACCATGGTGGAGAAGAAGGAGCTGTTGCTTTGCCACATTATTCTGTTTCCTATGGATTAGGAGGATAGAGGAAGGCATTAACACCTAGGGTTAGAGGGCTTAGGTATTATAGTAGATTTAACAAAAAGCATTAAACCAAATCATAATAATCCATTCAAATGTGATTATTATCATCATTTATAGCAATTATTATATCATATTTTACTATTTCTTTATTTTATCCTTATTATTATCGCTGTTATTCTTGTTCATATTACTGTATATATTTTTATTGTTATTATAATTCTTGCTATCTTTATTATTATTAAATCGCTGTTATTATTGTATGTTGAGAATAAGATCTAAATCTAAACAAGTTTCTTAGCAGATTGATCTTGATTAAGATAACATTAATTAAACATCCAAAGAATAAGATTCAGCATAATTAAAACTAGTTATTAAAAACTCTATAGAAAAATCTAAATCTTAATAAGGTGGAATTTAAGATTTACTAAAAAAAAGAGTTTTTGATAAATCCTAACAATAAGTTATTCATCAAAGTATCTATATGAATTATATATAATACAAAACTTAGGAAAAAGCTTAACTTTTGCAAAAATATAAATCAAAATGTAGTTTATTTTATAATTATTTTCCTCCTAATTTGAAAGATTTAATTTAAAAAGAAGCTGAAATATATTTTGTATAAAAAGGAGAATGCTTTAAGCTGAATATTTTTGTGGTTGCTTTTTTAATTTTAGGAAAAGGGTGTTTAAAGTAAGAATCAATTGATTCATAAATAAGATAAAGAAATACTATTGTTGATAATAAAATGAATATTTTAAATATTAAAGACCAAATTAAATAAAAAAAAGAAATAAAAGATTTATTGAATAATGTTTAATAATCTTAATTATTTTTAAAATCTGATTAGTATTTAGAAGAAGGAACTTTAATTGGTTCTTTATATCCAATTTTAGTTTAAAAATAAGTTTACTTAATTTAGAAATAGACTTTATTTTTGACTGAAACTGATTGCTACTTTATAACATTGAACCAAAATTCTTTTAGCAAAATAGTAGAATTTGACTTATAATAAAATAAACAATTCTTTTTAAATTTTTTATAAAAATTTGAGATATTTTAATAAATTTAATTAAATAGACTTAAAAAATTGTAATAATTATTTGAGCTTCAAGTTTATAATTATAAGCAAATAATTCAAGAGTAAAACAGTGAAACTTAGTTTGTTTATTTTATTCTAAAAGGTTCAGCAAAAGTAAAAACTATTTAAAAATAATAAAAGGTGTAAAGAGTGACATTACAATTTAGCAATAATTCATCAGAAACTATGTTAAGAGGTTCTAATCAAAATAATAAGATACAAGAAATAATGATTTTTTAAGAAAACTAACATTTTGGATATCAAGACATATACAATTAATAATAATGCTAGTATTAAGTAATAAGTAATAATAATTAAACTTCAGTTTATAAGTTAAAGAGATAAGTAAATATATTATTAATAATTTAGTATTTTTAAGATTTATTAAAAAATTAATACTTTAACTAGGTTGTTAAAAAAGAAACATAATTATTAATAAGTTATTAAGAAAAACTTATTTAAAAGATTGATTCTAATCTTAATAATCATTCTCATCAAATTCCTAAACTTGCTAAAAAAAAAATTTAAAGAGATTAATCTACTAGTATATTATAAATAACTGCTCAATAAAAATAAAAATAATTATTAGAAAAAATGTTATCTTAAAATTCTAAAAATATAATTATTGTTAAAAAGAAAAAAGTGTATGAATCTAATATAGGTGATAAAAAAGTTAGTAATCTAGATATTCTTAATTTTATGATAGAAAAAAATAAGGAAAATTATTAAACTAATATGCGTAAAATTATTAAAGATAAATAAAAATAAATAAGAATAAAAGTTTAATAATAGGAATTTAATTTAAAAAATTAAATTAGTTATTAAAATTTAAAGAAAAATAATTTATAAAATTCAAATCAATCATATGATATTAATTAATAATTAAATTGAAGTAATATTAACTGTGAATAAACCAGTTAAAAAGATTTTAAAAGTTAAGATAAATGTTAACAGACATTTATCAAAAACAATAGTTTATATCTGACTAAACAACTTCAATACTCAAATGAATCGAAATCTATCATTATCAATAAAAATATATATAAAAATGAAGAATTATTTAATTCATATTCTTAAATAAATAAAGAAATTCTTACATTTTGTAATCAACAAGATAGTAAAATAAATATAAAGTAAATATTTTTTAAAATTTTAGTTAGTTTATTTAACTTAACACATAAAAAAAATGCTAAAAGATAAATAATTTTATAATTCATGATAATAATTGAAATTTTTACATAAAATTTTATTTTAAATATATTAATTAGATTAATTAAAAAGTATATTACAAATTTATTTTAAATTTATTATATAATCAAAATTAGGAAAAATTAATATTACAATTATTTTCTGTTTATTAATCTTCTAAAACTAAATACTTTAAAATCGGAATACAGTCTAAATTTTTTTATCCTAATAATTACTATAATATATTCATATTTTTTTCAGGATTTTTTAATAAAATTAAATTATTTTTTGTATATTTTAAAATCTATTGAGATTTTTCTATGCCCAATCTACTCAAGAAGTAATCTTAAAATAAAGATTTCCTTATACTACAAATTTTAAAATATATTTACTCTTTTTAATTTTTTATAATATTTTAAAATGAAATTTAATTCTAGTTTGGATTAATATCATTAATTTAATTTTATTGATATATTTTTTTATGATTTTATTATTCACAAATATCTTAATTCTAAGTTATTATAAAATATTTTATATTTATATATTATTTTAATTTGAATATTATTTTAATTTTTATAGATATATATATATTTATAATTATATTATTAATACATCTTAATTCAGAAGTATTTTTTATTACTCTTATGATTATAAAAATAATTTTTCTTATTATAAATCTATAAAAGAATTTTTTTCTATTTTATTTTCATTATTTTTTTAAAATATTTAATTTTCAGGTTTTTAATTATTTTAGTTATTATTTTTCGATTCGTTTTATTTTTTATATAGAATTTTGTACAATTAAAGTTTTTTTTAGAAATCATTATTAATTTATTTTTAATTAAATTAAGTTGAAAAAATTTATTATTTTTATAAGCTTTATTATTAGCTATTATTATTTTATATATTTTAAAATAATTTTTATTATTTATTTGAGATTCTATTAAATAATAATTAACTCTAATCGTTATTTATTTTTTCATTATTGTTTATAATATTTTTATCCAAAGATTATTAAAATTATTTATTTTCCTTTTATAAATTTTTTTTATTATTTGTAGTTATATCTTTATTCTGTGATTTATTATCTTAAATTTTAATTTAAGATTAATAATTTTTAATTATTTTTTAATATATTTAATGATTTTTTTCAGTTTCTTTTTTATAATTATTGATAGTAGAATTTGATATATTTAGATTTTCTTCATTAATAAAAACATTACTTTTTTATATTTAATTAATACTTTTTAATAAACATGTTTTTTTTTAATTTATCTATAAATTTTATTGTATTTATTAGTCAATATTTGAATTTACATTTAATTTTTATTCAATAATATTTTAATTCTAAAATTTATTCTCAATTTAATTTTTATAATCATTCACTTTAAAATCATTCATTTTAATTAATTGATTATCAATTTTATTATTTTCAATTTAAAAAATCTTACTATCCATTTTATTTTATTATTAATTTTCTTCATATAATTAATCATTAATTTAATCTTTAAAATTAATTTATTAATCAGAATTATTTATTAAATATATTTTATCTATTTATATATTGCTTTTTATTTTATTTACATTTAATTTTTTTTCTTATTATAATTAATCCATTGTTGTATTCAAAATTTCTTAATATGTTTTTATTTTATTAACCCTTTGATTTTTAAAATCTTTTTTATTTTTTTTATTACTATACTAAGTCAAAATCTAATTTAAATCTTTTTTACTTTTTTATTAATGACTTTAAAAATATTTATAATTTTCTTCATAGTTTTCACATAATAAATTTTTATTTAATTTATTTTCATTTTCTATTTTAATTAAATTTTTACTAATTATAAAATCATTTTAAAAATTTTAATTTATTATATAATTATCATTTATTAAATTATTATCTTAATTTATAAAAAAATCCTCCTAATCTTATGGATTTTAAAAATTATTTTTTTCTTTATTTGAATTTTAAGAAACATTATTTTCGTATATATACTATTAAATATTTTTAATTGGATTAATTTAATAATAATCAATGCTTATATTATCTTATTATTACAACTAGAAAATTAAATGTTTATTTTACTTCTTTTATACTTACTCTTTTACTTATTAAATTTAATTTTATTGTGGTTTTTATTTCTAAAATAGTAATGATTATTAATTTTAAGTTTTTTTTTAAATTTAATCTTCATTTTCTTTTGTTTGTTTTTATGAAAATTCTTATAATTAATTTTACAATTATAATTGAGATTTCATTAATGATTTTAATTATATAATTTAATCTTAACATTTCGATTTAATTAATTATTGATTTATTTCTTAATTTTTAAATTATTATGATTATCATTCTATTTAAATAGTTTTTTTAAATTATTTTTAATTATATTCATTTATTTCATTCTAAGAATTAATATATGATGAACTTAATTTTTATTTTTATATTGTTTCTCCTATTTTTAAATCACAATTATTTTAAATTTTTTATTTTATTTTTTATTTTTTTAATTATCTACTTTAATAAAATTATGTGCAAGTATTATTATTACCATATTACAATTTTTATTAACTTTTTGATTTTTAAAAATTTAATAAATTAAATATTTATTATTTTTGTTAAATTTTGTTTAAAATATTTTAATTTTCTTAAGAATTAAATTTTTCAATTAAAATATTATTAAATTAATTATTTTAATCTCTTTTTATTTCATTTTTAAAATATAATTAAATCTATTACTCTTTTTAAATTTCACTTATTTTTTAATATTTAAAATAAAATTTTTATTTTTTGAATACATTTTATTATCTAGAAAATTTTTTTGAAACAAATACATAATTTATAAAACCAAACTAAAAATAGTTTTTTTTAATTCTAATTTTAATTATAAATTATCTTATAAAATTCTCATTAATAATTACCTAATTAATTTATGAAAAATTTATCATATTAATATTGAGATCTTTATTATTAGATAACGATTATTTTATTTCTTAATTTTAATTGTTTTCTTCAAGCTTTAATGGTCATTAAATATTTGAAAATAAATTTTCTTTAATTTAAAATTCTAATTATTATTTTTTATAATTTTATTCTTAATTTATATCATTATTCCAATTATTTTGCTAATTTAATTCTTAAATAAATGTACTATTTCATTATTATGCTTTTTAATTAAATCTTAATATATTATTAAATTATAAAACTAAATTAAAAGATTAATAATATTTTTAATTTATAATAAAAAAATTAATAAAATAAATTAATTTTCAATTTAAAATGAATATCTATTACTTTTTTTAGTTATTATCAAGAAAATTTTCAGACTGCTTTCTTTTTTTTGGAGGAGAGTCATTAATAAAAAACATTTCTTCTTTCTATATTTCTTCTATTTATTATCGATTTTATGATAAATTGTGTATACTCTGATTTTTATTACTATTATTTTTAATATTAATATTATTATTATTATTTTAATTTAAAAATTCTGCAAAAGTGATTTGTTAAATCTAACATTATCTATTTATCGGTTTAAAAGAATTCTTAAAATCCATATTATTTATTTATTCTTTAATATCAAATTATTCATATATTTTGAATTATTTTTTTAAAAGTTAGATACTTTCTTAAATATCTTTATACCTCAAAATATCATTTATTGAAGGCCTTAATTCTGGATCTTTCTTTAAACAAATTTCTATTAGATATATCAAGGATTAATTATAATTTTAATATTTAATATCTGGCTATTCATTTACAATTTTATGGACAACATTCTATAAAATAATAATAACAATTAAAAAATAAAAATTACGTGAATACTATTTCCTGAAAAAGGTTTTTAAAGTTAAGACAATTCAAATAAAACACACCCCATCATCCAAACATCACTTTTATAATTATAACTTTTTCCTTAACAAATTTCAGGAGAAACATAAAAAGGAGTACCTAAAGAAGTTTAAGCTAAATCATCAGTAAAATCTAGTTTTTTTGATATTCCAAAGTCACCTAACTTTATTAGGCCTTCTTTTGTGAGAAAAATATTTTGGATTTTAATATCTCAATGAATTATATGATTTTCATGCAAATATTTAACAGCTAATACCAATTAAGCAAAATAGAAATAAATTTCTTTTTCTTATAGAAATATGTTAGCTTTTTTCGCATCTTCAACAATTTTAAGAAGATCACCTTTTAAATTCATTAAATATAGATACCATCATCTGCATATTCCATCAAAATAAAAAATCGGTTATACTATTAATGATAATCGTAACATTATATTATATTTGGATGTTTTAGTAGTTACATCACTTTTACTTCATTCATTACTTATTCTAACTCTTCTTTACAGTTATTATTAAATTATATTCATTTTTATGCCATTAATTTTTTATCCTTGATTCTTTCTACTAAAATTACATCTCCAAAAGATCCTTAGCCTAGTTTCTATATTCTCTTATATTAATTATTAATACTCATTTTTTAAATATTATTATAAATATTAAATATATTTTTATATAATTAATATATTATAAAATTTTTAGAGCTTTACTATAATAACATATACACAATATTTATTTGATTATCAATTTTTTAATCATATTTTTTTCTAATTAATAATTTATTCTCATTTAATATAATAATGTAAGTATAATTTGTGATTTTTATATAGATTTAATAAAATTATGAATAAAACCAAATAATTTTTGTCTTAAAATAATCTGAATTTATAAAATGACATATTCTTTTCTTAAATACCAGATGAAGAAGATTTTTATTTTCAAAATGAATTATAAGAAGGAAAAACTGATAAAGAAATTTATTAATTAAAAAAATAAGAATATAAATAAAAAAGATAAAATTTGAAATAATTAAGAAGTATAAGAATATAAGAATAAATAAAAGGTAATTATTTAAATATGAAAATAAATAAAAATATTTAAATATATAAATGAAAATGAAAATTTATATAGATGAAAAAGATTAAGATGATATATAAGTAATGGAATAAGAAAATGATGATTATAAGTAACCTTATGATTAAAAATAAAAATAGTTTATAGGTCAATAAGCAGTTAAAAGTTACTATGATCATTACAAAAATATTTATAAAATAAAATAAGAAAACTAAAAAGATGGCGTTAAAGATAGCAATATAATTTCTATGTTAGATAAATTAGAAAAAAATAATTTATTTCCCTGTAAAATAGGATTAATTAAAACAGTTGGAAAATAAGGCTCGATAAATTTATCTCATCAATCATTTGGAGATCGTTATATTGATTGTTTAAGTTAAGGAATCAATTAATTACCATAAATAACTAATTTTAATTTATAATCAAATAGAATTACTGAAATAGGAGCTAATGCTATTATGAATTAATTAAGCAAAAATGTTTAATAATTAAATATATCTGAAAACAATATTGGAAAAATAGGTTGCGAATTATTAGCCAACTTTCTTGAAAATACTAATTGTAGGTATTATTATTATATTTTATTTGATTTAATATAATAAGATATTTAATTCTAATAAGTTTCATTATTTTATATTTTATAAATTAATAATTTATAAAGGATTAAAAATCTTAATATTTCTTCGAATAAACTAGGAGACTAAAATATAATATTGATTTTGAATTCTTTAAACAAAAATTACTCATTATTGTCTTTAGATTTATCAAATAATTATTTAACTGATAAAATTATTCCATTTTTAACATAATCTTTAACAAATAATACTTATATTAATTAAATATATTTAAGTTGGAATTAAATAAAACCAAAAGGGGTATAATAACTATTAAATAAAATAAATAGGGAAAATAATTATTTGAACTACTTATTTGGAATGAAAATATAAGAGTCCTAGATTTATCATGGAATAGTTTAGGGAATACAGGAAATGGAGATTGCATAACATAATTATGTGAATTATTAAAAGAAAATAAACAACTAATACACCTAGATTTATCAAACAATAACTTTGACAAAGAAGAATGCATTTTAATATCCTAAGCATTAGATTTAAACAAAACAATTTACGGATTCCACTTCGCAGGTAATTACGGATATGTAGATGACCTAGGATTTTTAAAAGTTGATGAATTCACAGTGAAATAACAGAGCAAAGAGATAAACCATCACAAAATATAAGGAATTGAATAGAACCGGAAATAAAACAGAAGTTACGGGGAAATGTTAAAAGATTCATGTTGGATCTGTGATGGATTTCAATAAAGCGACTTATCTTGGATCTATGGCATTAGTGGATAATAATATTGTAAACCAGCGTTTATTATTATGGATTATAGAGGATGGAGTCCTATTATGTTAGGGAAAATAGAGAAGAAGAGAAAGACTTACACAGTGAAAAGGATGGTTCCACCTGGCCCTGTTTACTTCTTCTATAGTTTTAAGTTCAAAGAGTGTGCTAACAATACTCGCAAGTTGGTCAGCAGTCATATGTTCAAACCCATTTAAGTTCATTATCATAAAACACAAGTCAACATTGTCTCCTTATCTCAAATCAATGTTATTAATAATAACAAGCATAGATAATAGAATTTTGAAATTAAGAAACTTTTTCCTAATCAGCTCAGTCTTTTGTCTAGTCCTAAGAGTGCTCTCAATGTTAGTGTTAATAGAGATTATGATTCTATCAATACTTATCATTAATAATCTGATTCAAATTAAATTCTTGATGAAAATTACAAGCCTCTTATTTCTATCCTGCCTAGAACATTAGATCCTATTTTTAATCCCAAGAAAGAAAAAAAGGAATGGGATTTTAGTAAAAGCATTTTCAGGAATTATCAAGTGGAAAATGAAGATTTATTAAAGAAGTGTTTTGAATTCGATTTTTAATGCAGCAGAATTTCAAGAATTATTAAAAATCCTTAAGACTTACAATTAACTAAAGATTTGTTGTATAAATATTACAAAGACTACAAGAATTGTTACAAATATTATGCTTCGATAAACCCGATAGGAGATACTTGGTGTATTTAGAGTTTAGAGTATTAGAATCTGGTAGATATTACTAAAATAAAAGATAATGTAGTGATAAGATAATAAGAAGCGGGATTAAAATTTATTGGTACTAATGCTAATTAGGAATTGAGAGGGCAAAGGAATCCTGAAAGAGGATTAATTAGGTTTTAGCTTATGGAGTGCTTTGTAAGAATATCTGAAGAAAAATATTTGTAATAATCTATTTGTAACACCTTTGAGGAGTCTGTAAGGAAACTTTATGAGGAACATTGTTTATAGGAATTCCTCAAACATGATCATTAGGCCTTTAGAGACAACATTTATTGGACTAAAGTATATTACTCATAATATAATATTATTATATTATTATAATACTATTTAATACAATATGATACTACATAATACAATATAATAGAAAATAATTCTAAATAATAAATATATAATAATAATTTATAATACAATAATGTTATATAATATAATAAAAAGGAGGGAGAATAGGTAATTCTATACTACTAACTATACATTGACTCATTATTCAATCGATACTGCAAAACAAAGAAATACATGATATTAGAAGAAATGATGGAGCTTGTAAGAAACTCTCAAATACTGTTAGACCCTTTAATCCAAGAAGTAGACATCTTTTAAAGTTTCTCATTACCTATTATCACTCAAGTGGATGAACTTAAATCAAACAGACCATACTAATTATCTCTGTTAGAATTCTATGAATCAATTGCAAGAATGGCCAACAAAATCAGTCTGCCATAACTGGGATTTCCCAAATTGACTAACTCTTAAAGACTCTCCTAACCTTTACATGTCAAATATGAAGCTTTGGTCATTCTCTTCGCCAATAAATTATTGGAACCTTCATTTTTAGAGAATTATCCTTTGCCCAAAAAGAGTATTTTCGATGTTGATATAGAGTCAGAATCATCTTCAGAAGAGGAAATTGTAGATGAAATTATTTCTCCACTTAAGATTGATGCTATTTCTAATGAATAGTTAGACTTCTCGCCTATTAAAAGAGCAGTACAAATTTTAGAATTGAGTTAATTATAGAATTGAAATATATTATTATATCTTTTGTATTTTTATAATATAATCTAATTAAAATGAAGTTAGTCGATATAATTAAGATATTTATTCTATGGTTCATTTATTTAAACAAAACAATTTGTCTATTATATACTAAAACGACTGATATACAAATGCAGTAAATAACTGGCTTGGCATTCCAATATTAATATATTGAATCAACTTTTAATGCAGCCACTGGAAGGGTAGATTAAGCATTAGACGATAATTTGTGGCCAGATACATGAATTGATTAAGTGAGGGGAGCATATGGATTTAAAACTTTAAGAATACATATGTATGCAGCAGATTTAGGTTTGTAAAGTTCATTAAATGTAGAAAATTACTAATATGGCGATTAAGCTAATGGAGATTATAGATGGAGTCCCTGGGTAGGTGTAAATGCTTAAATAGGTCAGACTATTTAATATCATGAGTAAGTAGGAACTGATCTGTTAGGAGGTAGTAATACTTATAATTTGATGAGTTTAACCTTTTTCACCTTTGGTTCTTTGTCCCATCCAGGGTTTAGGACCAGGAGATTATAAGATTTTATTGATGACTTTGGACTAACTAAAAACTTTACTTAAGGTGAATTTAAAGCAGACTATTATCCAATTTATAATTTCTCCTAATGCATTAATAATGTATAAGATGGTTGTTATTGGTATAACTTTTAGAAATTTACCTTGACTCCTGCCTTTTGGAGTTAAGGAGCACCTGGATTTTTGCCTTATATTCCAACTGGAACTGAAAGAGCCATAAGTTAAGCTAATACTTTGGATTTCTATGTTTATAAGTCTGTAAATAAATTTTAATTGAAAAATTATAAACCGTACAATTCTGGTGTAAATTAAGCAGTTAATTTTTATGTTCCTTCTTTCGATAATAGTAATAGTATGATAAGATCATAAATGTTGTATCATTGCAAAACAACAGACCCATCTATCTCTAAATGGATACTGCCAACAGGATCAGACTACAACTGTTATAGATGTAATCCTTTTTCAGATTGTGTGACTTGCTCATAATAGATATCCAGTTCTTGCAGTTAATGTGCAGAAGGTTATGTGCTGGACGCCTAAAATACTAATACTTGTTAAGGAGATCCAG
>Ga0315908_10001648_pt1 | contig 16662 bp, 10 predicted proteins | sample LakEriMetagenome_12_FD_203520 | JGI IMG/M metagenome (GOLD analysis project Ga0315908, IMG submission 203520) | Freshwater fungal communities from buoy surface, Lake Erie, Ohio, United States - Buoy 4 MA124 | ecosystem: Environmental > Aquatic > Freshwater > Lake > Lake biofilm | place: USA... | reverse complement strand
GATCGGTTTGTGGAGGTGCTGGGGGCGAGGCTGGTGGTGGGGTCGGTGGAGGAGAGCATCCGGCAGGGACGGGTGCAGGAGGAGAAGGGACCGAGGGCGAGCCGGAACAAGCTGCAGACGGTGACGCTGCTGGATACGATTGCGGAGCATCGGTATGATGCGTGTCTGGGGGGGGGGCGGCGGGACGAGGAGAAGGCGCGGGCGAAGGAGCGGTTTTTCAGTCACCGCAATGATTTCGGGCAATGGGATCCGAAGAATCAGCGGCCTGAGCTATGGAACATTTTCAATGGGCGCATGCATGAGGGCGAGCATTTCCGGGTCTTTCCGCTGTCGAACTGGACTGAGATGGATGTGTGGCAGTACATCCGGCAGGAAGAGATTCCGCTGCCGAGTCTGTATTTTTCGCATCGCCGGAGAGTCTTTCTGCGGGATGGGTCGCTGCTGGATGCGGAGACTGGCTATGCGAATCCGCAGGCTGACGAGGAAGTGGTGGAGAAGACGGTGCGGTTCCGGACGATTGGGGATGTGACGTGCACTGGGGCGGTGGAGTCCGGGGCTTCGACTCTGGACGACATTGTGGCCGAGGTGGCGGCGGCGCGGCAGACCGAGCGGGGGACGCGGGCGGATGATCAGCGGAGCGAGTCGGCGATGGAGGACCGCAAGAAGGAAGGGTATTTCTGAGCAGGCGACAACAATTGTAGAATTGAAGACAATGGATTTACTGCGCTTTACGACGGCTGGATCGGTGGACGACGGGAAATCGACGCTGATTGGGCGTCTTTTATATGATTCGAAGTCGATTTTCGAGGATCAGCTGGCAGCGGTCGAGCGGTTTTCGCAGAAGCGGGGTGATGCGCGGGTGGATCTGGCGCTGTTGACGGATGGCTTGAAGGCTGAGCGGGAGCAGGGGATTACGATTGATGTGGCGTACCGGTATTTTGCGACGCCGCGGCGGAAGTTCATCATCGCGGATACGCCTGGGCACATTCAGTATACGAGGAACATGGTGACGGGGGCCAGCACGGCGAATCTGGCGATTATTCTGATTGATGCGCGCAAGGGGGTGATTGAGCAGACCTGCCGTCATGCCTTTCTGGCGAATCTGCTGCGGATTCAGCATGTGGTCCTCGCGGTGAACAAGATGGATCTGGTGGAGTACCAGGAGGAAGTGTTTGAGCGGATCAAGTCGGAGTTCAGTGATTTTGCGAGCCGGCTGGACAATCTTGTGGAGATGACGTTCATCCCGATCAGTGCGCTCAATGGAGACAATGTGGTGGAGAAGTCGGATAAGATGCCATGGTATCAGGGACCGACTTTATTGTATCATCTGGAGACGGTGTATGTGCGGGCTGGGGAGAATCATGTGGAGGCGCGGTTTCCGGTGCAGACGGTGATCCGGCCGCACAGTGAGGAGTGGCATGATTTCCGTGGGTATGCGGGGCGGGTGGCTGGCGGAGTATTCAAGCCGGGGGATGCGGTGGTGGCGCTGCCGTCTGGATTTGCGTCGCGGGTGAAGGCTGTGCATACGGCGGACGGGGATCTGCAGGAGGCCTTTGCGCCTTTGTCGGTCACGATCACGCTGGAGGACGAGATCGATATTTCGCGTGGCGACATGATCGTGAAGCCGAACAATCCCCCGGAAGTCGGGCAGGATCTGGAGGCGATGATCTGCTGGTTCAGCGAGCGTCCGCTCAGTCCGCGGGGCAGGTTTGCACTGCGTCATACGACGCGGGAAGTGGCGGCGGTGGTCAAGGACGTGCGGTACAAGGTGAACATCAATACGCTGCACAAGATTGAAGACGACCTTGTGTTCCGGATGAACGACATCGGGCGGATTGCGCTGCGGACGTCGGCTCCCCTGATGTGGGACAGCTATGCGCGGAACCGGATCACGGGAAGTTTTGTCCTCATTGACGAGGGGACGAACGAGACGGTGGCGGCGGGCATGCTGGTGTGAGCGGTGGCAGTGGCTGGGGGGACGTCGACTCTTGACGTGGTGGGAACTACGGTACCATGTCGGCATGGCGATGGAACCGGCAGTCAGCATTGAGCATCTCACGCGGGTTTTCCGGGTGCCCGGGCTGCGGCGGCGGGAGTTCACGGCAGTGAGTGATCTTTCGCTCGAGGTGCCGCCGGGTGGAGTGTATGGATTGATTGGACCGAATGGATCCGGGAAGAGCACGACGATGAAGGTGCTGCTTGGGCTGCTGCGGGCGACGGAGGGGAAGTGTGCGATTTTCGGGCGGGACAGTGCGCGGGTCGACAGCCGGGAAGAGGTTGGCTATCTGCCGGAGAATCCATACTTCTACAAGCATCTGACGGGGCGTGAGACCCTTGCCTTTTATGGACGGCTCTGTGGGCTGCGGGGTCGGGAACTGGAGAGCCGGATTGGCGAGATGCTGGCGCTGGTGGATCTGGAGGAAGCGGCTGACCGGCGGCTGGGAGGGTATTCGAAGGGGATGCTGCAGCGGATTGGACTGGCGCAGGCCATCATTCACCGTCCGCGTCTGGTGGTGCTGGATGAACCGACGGCTGGGGTGGATCCGCTGGGGTCGCGGCAGATCCGGGATCTGATCCTTGCGCTCAAGCAGCGTGGCATCACTGTGATTCTGTCATCGCATCTGCTGGAGCAGGTTCAGGAAGTCTGTGACCGGATTGGGATCATTTTCCGTGGGAAGATGCTGCGGGAGGGCAGTCTTGCCGAGATCACGGAAGTGGATCACCGGACGGAACTGGTGCTGGAGGGGGCGACGCCGGACTTTCTCGAGGAGGTGAGGGCCCTCGCGTCGGCGCGCGGGGTTTCGTGGATTTCGAGTGGTCATCCGCGGACGACGCTGGAGACCCTGTTCCTTGAAGTGACTTCGGCGGCGGCGCAGGAGAGCGGGAAGGGGGTGGGGTCGTGAATGGCGAAGCGGGGGTGGTTCCGCTGCGGCACCGGGCGTTCTCCTTTGGGCGGGTGTGGGCGATTGCGTCCGGGACGCTTACGCAGCTGATCCGGATGAAGGTGTTTGCCTTCATGGCGATTTTTGCGGTCGTGCTGATCGGGGCGAGTTTTGCCTTTGCTGATCTGAAGAGCGAGCAGGAGCTGAAGATGCTGAAGGACGTGTCTTTTGCGGCGATGCAGCTTTTCTGCATGCTGTTTGCGGTGGCGGGGACGGCACTGCTGATTCCGCGGGATGTGGAGGACCGGACGATCTACACGATCCTGTGCAAGCCCGTGTCGCGGCTGGAGTATCTCCTTGGGAAGTTTCTGGGGATGGTGCTGGTGCTGGTGATGAGTCTGGCGGCGATGGATCTGCTGTTCACGGCGATTTTGCATCTGAAGCAGAATGCGGTCATTGAGCAGAATATTGCGGAGCTGGAGTACCGGCGGTATACGAGTCAGGAGGACCGGGAGAAGGCTGCGGCGGAGGTTGTGAACCTGATTACGACGCAGGGGGTGGGGTGGAATCTGCAGGCTGGGGTTGCGGCGATTCTGGCGAAGTCCGTGGTGCTGACGGCGGTGACTCTGCTGATGAGCACCTTTGCGACTTCGACGCTGTTCACGATCATGGCATCGCTGGCGATGATGGTGATTGGTCATGCTCAGGCGCTGGCGCGGGAGGTGCTGCTGGGGGAATCGGGCGGGGGGGTGCTGCCCCGGCTGGTGGCTGGGGCGGTGGCGATTCTGTTTCCGGATTTCAAGACCTTCGATGTGCTGGATGCGGTGATTACGGGCGTGGTGATTCCCGGGGTGGAGGTGTTGAAGATGGGGGGGCTGTGTGCGGTGTACTGTGTGATCTATCTGCTGGCGGCGTGGATTCTCTTTGCGGAGAAGGAACTCTGAAACGGCCATGCTGACGGTACCACCGCGACGGATTCTGGCAGCTGTGGCCCTTGTGGCGTTGGCTGGACTGGTGCGGCTGCCGTTTGAGCAGGCGCGGGCGCGGGAACTGCAGGCGCGCGGGATTCTCGAGCCACCGCTGACGACGTCGCTGCGGGACGAGCTGGGGCAAACCTTCTTCATTGCCGTGCTCGGGGGATTCCGTTCCGTGGTGGCGAGTCTGGTGGAGCTGAAGACGATCCGGCCGTGGCAGGAAGGGCAGTGGGGGCTGGTTGATGAGTATTATGCGGTCTGCAACCGGCTCCAGCCGCGCGAGTGGCATTACTGGGACCTGCGGGCGTGGCATGCCGGGGTCAATGCGGCGGATTCGTATCAGTACGAGACCGCTGCGAGTGCCGTGGTGCGGACCATGAAGACGCGGCAGGCCTTTGCGAAGGCGATTGCGGTGACGGAAGAAGGGATCCGGTACAATCCCGATGTGTATCAGCTGTATGAGCGGCTGCATCTGCTGCAGACGCATCAGCTCAATCCGGCGGCGGACTATCTGGCGGCGTCGCGGGCGTGTGCCCGGGGGGCGGAATGTCCCGGGGCTCCTTCGTATCTGCGGAGGTTTTCGGCGTATCATCTGGCCGAGGTACCGGGGCATGAGCTGGAGGCGTGGCGGCGGATGATGGAGCTGTATACGAGCGGGGATCCGCTGAACCGGGCACCTGGGCTGGTGATCCGGCTGGCGGTGCTGCATCCGAAGGTATCGCAGCTTGATCCATCGGCCCTGCTGCCGCCCGGGATTGCTTCGCAGGCCGTGCGGCTGCGGGCGGCGTGGAAGGAGAGCCGTGCGGCGGCCGAGCGGCGGAGGGTGGAACTGCACAGTCCATCGCTGCCTCTGCACCGCCGATCCTGACGGAACTGACCGCATCCCCTTCTGGCTGGTGGGCGTTCCCACAAAACCCCGTTGCGCGAGATGCTGAACTGAGGTTCTGCATGGGACCCTCCGGGGCATTTGTCCCACAGCTTTTTCCATTCCCATGGCCTTCGAAATCAAAGTTCCCAATGCCGGTGAGTCCATCACGAGTGCAGTCATTTCCACGTGGCACAAGACGACCGGGGATTCGGTCCAGCCTGGTGATCTGCTGGTGACCATTGATACCGACAAAGTTTCCACCGAGCTGCAGTCTGAAGCGGCAGGAATTCTCGAGATCACGGCGCAGGCGGGTGAAGAGGTGAAGATCGGAGCCGTCATTGGTCTGATCGGGTCCGGAGTTGGCGGCGGGTCGGCCCCTGCGCCGGCGGCGGTGCCTGCTGCGGCAGGGAAGGCTGAGCCGGAGAAGCGCGAAGCGGCACCTGTGGCGGCACCGGTTGCCCCAGTGGCCGAGGCTCCGGTCAAGCCTGCGGAGCTGGTGGTTCCGAAGGTGGATCTGAGTGTGGTGCCGCGGCCGGTGGCGGAAGTGGCGGCGGCGATTGTGGATGATGCTGGGCGGACGACGCGGAAGCGGATGACGCCGCTGCGCCGGAAGATTGCGACTCATCTGGTGAATGCGCAGCACACGGCGGCGATTCTGACGACCTTCAACGAGGTCGACATGACTGAGATCATGAATCTGCGGAAGCTGCTGCAGGACAGCTTTGTGGCGCGGCACGGGGTCAAGCTGGGCTTCATGTCCTTCTTCATCAAGTCGGTCTGTGAAGCGCTCAAGGCGGTGCCACAGGTCAACGGGCGGATTGAGGGCGACGACATTGTCATCAATCATTACTATGACATCGGGGTCGCGGTGGGGACGGAGAAGGGGCTGGTGGTTCCGGTGCTGCGCGACTGCGATCACAAGTCGTTTGGTCAGATTGAGAAGGATCTTTCGGATTATGCGGTGAAGGCGCGGGACGGGAAGATAACGATCGAGGACCTGCAGGGTGGTGTCTTTACGATTTCGAATGGTGGGATTTACGGCAGTCTGCTGAGCACGCCGATTCTGAATCCGCCGCAGAGTGCGATTCTGGGGATGCATGCGATTCAGCAGCGTCCGGTGGCATTGAATGGGAAGGTGGAGATCCGTCCGATGATGTATCTGGCCCTTAGTTACGACCATCGGCTCATCGATGGGAAAGAGGCAGTCACTTTCCTTGTGCGCATCAAGGAATGCCTTGAGCAGCCGACCCGGCTTCTGCTGGGGGCCTGAGCGGGCTGGACTGAACTGGACTTAGTTTGTCGGGACGATCGGGATTTGCCGCCTGCGGGCGGCCCGTGTTGGCTTTGCCTTGGATCAGGCGAGGATGGGTTTGACCACGTGGCCGGCCACGTCGGTCAGCCGGTAATCGCGTCCGTTGTGGCGGTAGGTGAGTTTTTCGTGATCGAGGCCCATGAGGTGGAGGATGGTGGCGTGGAAGTCGTGGACGTGGACTTCGTTGTGGGCGACGCGGATGCCGTAGTCGTCCGAGGCACCGTGGACGATGCCGGGTTTGACGCCGCCGCCGGCTAGCCATGAGGAGAAGACCCAATGGTGGTGTTCGCGGCCGGCCTGGCCGGGAGCTTCCTTGAAGGGGGTGCGGCCGAATTCGGTGGTCCAGACGACGAGGGTATCGTCGAGCATGCCGCGTTGTTTGAGGTCCTTGAGGAGGCCGGCGATGGGTTTGTCGATATTGAGGGCGAGGGGGCCGTGGGCGTTCATGTCGCCATGGGAATCCCAGTTGCCATTGGTGCCTGAGCCGCCGTCGATGACTTCGATGAAGCGGACGCCGCGTTCGGCGAGGCGGCGGGCCACGAGGCATTGCCAGCCGAAGCCGTCGGTCGAGCCGCGTTTGAGATTGTAGAGATCGTGGGTGGCGTCCGATTCCCTGGAGAGGTCGAGGATTTCGGGGGCTTCCATCTGCATGCCGAAGGCGGTTTCGAACGAGCGGATGCGGGCGGTGAGGAGGGGGTCGTCCCTGCGGTTGGCGAGATGGCGCTGGTTCATGCGGGCCATGGCCTTGAGTTCGAGTGACTGCAGTGAATCCGTGGCGGCGCGGCGGTGGATATTGGCGATGGGTTCTGGTCCTGGGGCGACGAGAGTGCCCTGATGGGCGCCGGGGAGGAAGTCGCTCGCCCAGAGTTGATTGCCTGCGTAGGGGGTCTGGCGGGCGAGGACGACGAACGAAGGCATGTTCTGATTTTCGCTGCCAAGGCCGTAGCTGACCCATGAACCGATGCTGGGTCTGGCGAAGCTGAACGAGCCGCAGTGCATGCCGAGGGTGGACTCGTAATGGTTGGTGTGGTCCGAGCGCATGGAGCGGATGACGCAGAGGTCATCGACGCATTGGGCGATGTGGGGGAAGAGGCTGCTGACTTCGGTGCCGCACTGGCCATGGGGCTGGAACTGCCAGAGAGGTTTGGTCAGGTACATGGTGTAGTCGCCCTTGCGGCCCTGCCATTCGTCGACGCGGACCGATTTACCGGCATCGCGGAAGAGGAGAGGTTTGGGATCGAAGGAATCGACGTGGGAGACGCCGCCGTTGCAGAAGATGAAGATGACGCGTTTGGCTTTGGGCTGGAAGAGGGCGGGGTGAGCGGCGAGGGGGTCGCGGGATTCGGCGAGGAGGCTTGAGAGGATGCCTGGGAAAATGGAGGAACCTGCGACCATGGAGCGCAGGAGCGAGCGTCGTGAGAAGGATGGGCGGGCAGCGGTCATGGCGTGGGAAGGGCCGGGGATTCAGTCGCAATGGAGGAATTCATTGCTGCCGAAGAGAGTGCGGACGAAAGCGGCGAGGGCGGGGCGGTCCGGGTGGGTGTCACCGGGGGAGTCGACTGATGCCCGGCAGGCGGCAAGGAAGGCGAGGGCGTCGCTCGTTTCCTCTTCGGAGGGTGGGCGGCCGAGGGTGCGGCGGTAGGCCATGTGGATGCGGGCGGGTTCGTTGCCGGCGGACTTCAGGAGGGAGTCGGCGGCGGCGAGGGAATTTTCGTGAACGAAGGGGTCGTTAAGGAAGTAGAGAGCCTGGGTGGGAACGGTGGTGGGGCGGCGGTCCGGGGTGGAGGCATTGGGGTCGGCACCGTCGAAGAGGGCAAGGAACGGGTGGCGTTTGATGCGCTGGACCATGAGGTAGACCGAGCGCTGGCGGTGGTCGTAGACGGCGGTGAAGGGATTATGCTGGGAGAAGGCCCATGAAGTGGCTGGGGGGAATGGGTGGGCGGTGCCTTTCGAGCGGTCGAGGGTACCGCTGACGGCGAGGATGCTGTCGCGCAGTTCCTCTGCGCTGAGCCGGCGCCTGGGGAAGCCTGCGTAGAGATCCGCGTGGCGGCCTGCCTGAGCGTGGGCGGTGGCCTGCTGCCATGTGGCGCTGAGGAGGATGGATCGGTGGAGGGACTTGAGGGACCAGCCTGACTGCTGGAGAGAAGAGGCGAGGTGGTCGAGCAGGTCCGGGTGGGTGGGGGGTTCGCTGCGGTTGCCGAAGTCGTTGGGGGTACGGACGAGGGGTCGGCCGAAGTGGTATTGCCAGAGGCGGTTGGCGATGACGCGCGAGGTGAGGGCGTGGTTATGGTCCGTGATCCAGTGAGCCAGTTCGTGGCGGCCGCTGCCGGCCGTCTGTGGGGGGAGTTGGGATTGACCGAGGACAGCGATGAAGCCGCGGGGAACGGTGTCTCCGGGGCGGTCCGGTTCGCCGCGCAGCTGGATGCGGGCGTGGTGGGGGGTGCCATCGGTTACGGCGTAGGCGAGCGGGACCGGTCCGCTGGCGAGTTTTGATTCGAGCGATTGCTGGCGGGCCTGGCTGGCTGCTTTGGCGGCGGCGATCTGCTGGCGGAGGTCCGCGATGCGGCTGTGTTTGGCGGCCAGCGGGGCCTCTGGGGCGGAAGGGCCTGTGTCCGGCGTTCCGGTGGGTGGGGGAAGCGGTTCGGTGCGGAGGGTGAAGTTATCGGCATCGAGGGGAGGTTTGGTGCCTGTGAGGTGGCCACCGCTATCGATGAAGGCGTAGTCGATGGTGCCGTCCCAGCTGGCAGGGAAGTCGCCATGGAAGCTGGTGGCTGTCGCGCCCGAGAAGAGCGTGCCGGTGAACTTCCGGGCAGTCAGGTCGAGGGTAAGCTGGACGTGGTGCCATTGATCCAGCGGGAGCTGGGCGGTTTTGTGGTAATCGTTGCCGGAGCGGACGAAGAAGGCGGACGAGTGGAAGCCGAGTTCGATGGCAGGCGACGCGGGGCCGTGGCCGATGTGAAAGCGCCATGTGCCTTCGCTGTCTCCGGTGCTGCCGGGTTTGCCGGGGTGGAAATCGAAGCTGGCGTGGAGCGTACCTGCTTTCTCTGTGGTCCATGGCTGCGGCAGGCTGAGGCCGAGTCCATTGTATGCCGGGCTGACGGGCAGGGCGATGCCGAGGGATCCTGCTGGGTGGATGTGGTGGAAAGGGCTTTGGGAAGCCGTGGAGATTTTCACTGCGCTGCTGGGTCCCGGGTGCCATGGAGCGGCCGGGGGCTGATCCGGCTGCTGGCCTTCGAGGTCGCCATCGTATCCGACGAGGGTGGTCAGTTCCTGTTCGAGGGAGCTGGCGGGACTGCGGAGGTCGGCGGGAACGGTTGGCTCGGCGGTGGTTGGTGGAATGGGCTGTGGCTGGCAGGCAATGTTGTCGATGTCCGTGGGGGGCGGCGGTGTGCTGGAAGACTTCGAAGAAATGGCGACGCCTCCGATGATGCCGTTCCATGCGGGATTGAGCCGGTGCGGCGCGATGGGGACGGACGCGCCGGGTCGCTCGAGCGATCCCGAGGCCGCGTGTTGGTCGAGGTCGATGGTGAGGCGGAGCGCGTGCCAGTCGCCTTGCTGGGGAAGCGGAATGGTGATGGGATGGTCGTCCGGGAAGAGAGTCAGGGTGGTGGAGCCGATGCGGGCGGTGAGGGCGTGCGGGCCTTGTGATGTGCCGAGGGAGAAATCGTAATGGCCTTTGGCATCGGCTGAGCCACGGGCACGGAAGTCGAGATTGGCGTGCAGCAGGCCGTGGCGGTGTGATGCGGGGAGCGACTGCCAGACGGAGGCGGTGGCGGCGGGCAGAGTGACGCCGACGGATCCGAAGGGGTGGAGGCTGCGGAAGGGGCTTTGGGCTTCCGGGCTCACGGAGATGGAGCCATCGTAGAGCCATGGCGGGACGAGCACGCCGTAGCTTCCGCCCGACGCGGCGCGCTGCATTTCGAAATCGCCATCGATGTCATTGAGCGAGCGGAGGATGCCCTGGGGATTGGAGCCGGTGGCGGCGAATTCGCTGAGAAGGCTGCGCAGGGCCGGATCCGATTCCGCCGGGGGAACGAGCGGGACCATGGCGCGGTAGCGGTTCTTCTGTTCCGAGCCGGGGAAAGCGAAGCGGGTGCTCGCGAAGATTCCGTAGAGACCGTAGTAATCCTGGGTGCTGACTGGGTCGAACTTGTGGTGGTGGCAGCGGGCGCATCCGAGGGTCAGGCCGAGGAACGTCTGACCGAGCGTATCGATGGTATCCTGAAGGGTGAGGTGGTGATAGTTTTCCGAGTCGAATCCGAAGCGTCGCGAGATGGCGAGGAATCCGGTGGCGGTGATGCGTTCCGCGTATTTTTCCGGGGGACCGTTGCGGGCCATGAGGTCGCCGGCGATCTGTTCGCGGACGAATTCGTGATAGGGTTTGTCAGCGTTGAGGGCATCGATCACGTAGTTCCGGTAGCGCCATGCGTCCGGGACCGGGTAGTCCGCGGTATCGCCGGCGGTATCCGCGTAGCGGACGACATCGAGCCAGTGGCGGCCCCAGTGTTCCCCGTAATGCGGCGAGGCGAGGAGACGGTCGATGACTTTCGCGAAGGCGTCAGGATCTGTGTCAGCGAGGAACTCGTCGATTTCCCCTGGTTCCGGAGGGAGTCCCGTGAGGTCGAAGGTGGCGCGGCGGATGAGCGTGAGGCGGTCCGCTGGTGGCTGGGGGGAAAGGCCTTCGGCTTCCAGTCTGGCGAGGATGAACGAGTCGAGGGCTTGCCTTGGCCATGAGGGATTGGCGACGGATGGGAGGGCGGGGTTGCGGAGAGGCTGGAGCGACCATGGCAGGCTGCTGGCAGCAGGGGCCGGCGACGCCGGGCCTTCCGGGTAGGGAGCGCCTGATTGGACCCATGTGGTGAAGTCGCTGATGACCTGATCCGCGAGGCGGGCGCGGCCGCTTTTGGGCGGCGGCATTTTGATGTCCGGGTGGTCGTGGCGGATGGCCTTGATGAGGAGGCTGGCTTCCGGGTTTCCCGGGACCACGATGGGCCCGTCGATGCCGCCCTTGAGGAAGTCGGATCGGTTATCGAGGCGGAGGCCGCCGCGCAGGCGTTCCGATGTTCCGCTGTGGCATTCGAAGCATTGGGACGAGAGGACCGGGCGGATCTGGTTTTCGAAGAAGGTGAAATCGGGATCCTCCGCGGCTGAGGGGAGCGCGGCCACGGCAAGGGCGGCCATGGAGGCGAGCCATGGTCGCATCGTGGATCGGCCAGGTCCGGCGGGCGGGATCGCTCGGGATTTCATTGGGTGCATGGTACGGAGAAATGGGAACGGAGGCGACTGCCGCAATCGTGTGAAGAAGATACGGAGGGGACTGGGTGGAATTCGCCGGGAAATGCTTGGCGGAACTACTACTGGATTGGGGTAGTCATACGGCCGCCGATCCGCTACATTCGCGGAGGATGAAGAAGAAAACGGGTGGCCGTCCAGCGGCCAGGACAGGTACGGGAGCAGTGGTGCTGCTGTCGGGGGGGAATCCGCAGATTGCCAAAGGGTATGGGGACGAGCCGGTGATGGCATGGCTGGCGGCGCTCAGTGGGTGGAAGGAAGCGACGGCGCGGCGGATTGACTTGATGATTGGGGAAGAAGTGCCCGGGGTTTGCCGGGCGGTGAAATGGAATTCGCCGCTGTACGGGGCGGAGAGTGAAAATTGGTTTCTGTCGCTGCATGCGTTTGCGCGGTCCGTGAAGATCACGTTTTTCCGTGGTCTGCAGCTTGCGCCGCTGCCGCCCGGCGGGACAGCGAAGAGTGGGGAGTCGCGCTGGATCGATGTCGGCGAGGGAGCGATCGACGAGGAACGATTGCGGGCGTGGATTGCGCAGGCGGCGAGGCTTCCCGGGATGAAGCTGTGAAGTCAGGGTGCGGTCTGGAAGCGGAGTTGGAGTGATTCTCCGGTCGGGGGAGCGGGGACATTGAAGGTAGCGCGCCATGAACCGGATGAGGCGTCCCAGTCCGTCTGCCAGTGGGATTCCCTGGTGGTGCCGGCTGTGAGCGAGAAGCTGCGGGGCGATGGGAGGTCCGTGAAGCTGACGGGAATGTGGCCCAGACCGCCGTGCAGGGTTAGGTCGGCAGTGCCGTTGGCATCGGGCTCGATGCTCAGAGGAAACGACTGCCTGATGCGGCCGTGTCTGGTGGTGATGGCGAAGGAATTGCCATCGGCTTCGCGGTGGACTGGTTTCCATGATCCCGCGGTGCTGGCGAGACTGGCGCGGACGTTTGTGTCTGGACCGTAGTAGTCACTTGCCTTGCCTGGGAAGACAGCGAGTTCGAGAGTGGCTTCGACGAAGTCGCCGGGGAGCAATGTGGAGATGTCTGGTGGCGGAGAGAGTTCGGCGATGGTGCGGTGATTGCCCTTGCCCCATTCCGTGCCGAAGAAAGAAGCGTGGGGTCCGGCGGTTTGGCCATGGAGGCGGGCCTGCCATGACCGGATGATGAGGCCGCGGGTGGCGTTGGCGACCCCTTCGCGGAGGGCGCTGCTGTCGATGCCGTGGAGCGAGATCCAGGGAGATGGTCCGGTGAGGGGCAGGCCGGTGCGGTCGTAGCGGTTGCTGGCGGTGGGCGGTGGCCATTCCGAGACGAGGCCGTGGCGGTTGCCGGTGGCGGCGAGGCGTGCGGGCGTTTCGTGGTAGTAGTCGGCACCGAGCTGAAAGAACGCGAGGCGTTTCCAGCGGATGGGCTGATGGATGTCGCAGCGGAGGTGGAAGAGGGCCCGGAAGTGGTCATTGCCGCGGGGGACCATGACACGGATGGACGAAGTGATTTCGCGATGCGGGGAATGGGCGTGGTAGGTGGCATCGGTGAGGCAGGGACCGGGGGATCGGTATTCCGTGCGGGTGCGGTGCCATGGCTGGTACTGGCCGTCGGGATTGAGCCAGAGCATGAAGTCGCCGCCGCCGCAGTTGCCGGCCCACGACCATGGTTTGGGAGTTGGTTTTCCTGCGGGGGTGGCGGGCAGCGTCATGAGCGGGCGGATATCCGTGAGGAAGCAGCGGCGCTGGATGCGGTCGGGTTCGAGGCAGAGATTCTCGCCGAAGCTGCCGACGGCGATTTCTTCCCAGAGTTGGTTATGGCCCCAGCCGATGAGAGAGAGCTGGGCGTGGGAAGCTGCGCAGATGCCGCCGAGTCTGGCATGGATCATGGCGAGGGAGAAGCTGCGTTCGGAATGGGCCGGGACCCGGATCCATGTGAATCCGTGGAACCATTGACCGTCGTGCGGGAGCGCTCCCTTTTCCGGGCGGCGGTGCCAGTTCTTGGAGACCTGGATTGGCAGGCCAGTGGGTGTGCCATCGGGTTCGCAGACGACGGGAGTGAAGCCCGTGATGGATGGGTGGGGAGCCTTGCGGAAGATGATGCGGGCGACGGCTGGAACGCCGGCGTCGTTGCGGACCGAGAACTTCCAGCGGTCGATGCGGTCGAGGTGTTCGGCTGGATAGTAGGTACCGGCGGCATTTGACCACGGTTGGGAAGGGAGATCGATCCAGACCGCCCCGAGGGCCGGGTCGTGCCGCGTGGGAACTTCAGCCGAGACCGTGGCTTCAGGAGCCGGAGGTTTTGTGGTGAGGATGACCGAGCCCGTGCCGGAGGCGGTGAGATTGTTCCAGCGGAGGGTGGCGGGCAACGCATCTGCGATCTGGAAATGGAAGGCGAGGCGGTCCGGCCATGTGGAGATTTCGAGTCGTCCCGTCTGCGGGAGGGTGCGGCCGTTTTCGTCAGTGAAGACGAGGGCTTCGCAGGCGACCCGATGGAAGCTGGGGCCTGCTTCCACGAAGCGGACCGGCTGGTGGAAGGGATCGTCTGTTTTCATGGAGCCCGTGCACACGAAGCGGCGGCCCTCTGCGGTGACCGAGCATTCCCATGTGCCGGAGACGGGGCGGACGGCTGCGGCATCGAAGCGGAGTTCCTCGCGACCGTACTGGAAGCAGAGGATTTCGGTGGCCGGTTTGGGTTGCTGGAAGGCGCGGGGGGCGGCTTCGGACCATGTGAGCTGGCAGCGGTCCTCCGGGCCGGGCATCCAGTCGGCTGGGCCCGCCATGGCCGAGGCCATCAGGAAGGCGAAGGCCGTCAGCCAGCCATGGATGAATGCGGCCATGAGCGGTGCCTGGCGGGAGGGCTCAGTTTTCCGGACGGGTCCGGCCGGCGATGATGCGGTCGAGTTCCGCGGTCAGTTCGGCTGCGACCTGCGGGTGCTGGGCTGAGACGTCCGAGCGTTCACCGGGGTCGGTCTTGAGATTGTAGAGCGAGTGTGTGGCGGCAGGCAGGGGAGGTTCGCCGCGGCTGACGCGAGCCTGGGATTTGCCGCGGTTCTTGAGTCGGACGAGTTTCCAGTCGCCGCGGCGGAGGCCGAAGTTCCCGCTGCCATTGTCCTGCTGGAGAATGAAGGGTCGGCCCGTTGCTTCCGGCTTTCCGAGCAGGGCGTCGAGGAGATTGAAGCTGTCGAGGCAGCCGTCCCGTGCGGGGGATTGGTTTGTGAGGGCGGCGAGGCTGGCGGCGAGGTCGACGGTACTGACGGGTTGGTCCGAGGTGGCGGATGGGATGGTGCCGGGCCAGCGGGTGATGAAGGGGACGCGGGTGCCGCCTTCCCAGACGCTGTATTTGCCGCCGCGGAAGGGTCCGGCTGGTTCATGGCTGCCGAGTTTCTCGACGGCGTCGTCGCGGTAGCCATCGTCGAGGACCGGACCATTGTCCGAGGTGAAGACGACGAGCGTGTTTCGTGCGATGTCGAGGCGGTCGAGGCATTTCATGAGTTCGCCGACGCACCAGTCGAGCTGGAGAATGCAGTCGCCGCGGGGGCCGAGCGATGTTTTCCCCTGGAAGCGTTCGTGCGCGATGCGGGGGACGTGGATGTCCTGGGAAGCGAAGAAGAGGAAGAACGGCTGGTCCTTGTGGGCTTCGATCCAGCGGGTGGATTCGCTGATCCATGTGTCCGCGAGGTCCTCGTCGCGGAAGCGCGCGGCGGTGCCGCCGGTGTAGAAGCCGATGCGGCTGATGCCATTGTGGATGGTATCATTGTGGCCGTGGGACCAATCCATTTTGAGGGAACTGCGGTGGGTGATGCCCGTGGGATGGTCCGCGGAAGGCTTGGCGGCTCCGACCCAGAGCGGGTCGGCGGGGTCAAGGTTTCGGACCCGTCGGTCCTCCACGAACGTCTGGGGAACGCGGTCGTTGGTGGTGGGGAGGAGAAAGCAGTGATCGAATCCGATATCGAGCGGACCCGGCCGGAGTTCGCCATTCCAGTCCGGGGCTTTGTCGCCGAGGCCGAGGTGCCATTTGCCGATGACCGCGGTGGCATAGCCGGCGCGTCCGAGGATGGCAGGAAGGGTTTCCGTGCCTGGCCTGATGATGGCAGGGCCGTTGGGCGGGGCGATGCCTGTGCCCTTCTGCCGGAACGCGTAGGTGCCGGTGAGCAGCGAGAAGCGGGTGGGTGTGCAGGTTGATGCCGTGCAGTATCCACCCGTGAAGCGCACGCCATCTCTGGCGAGCTGATCGATGGCGGGAGTCTGCACCGCGCTGGCTCCGTAGCAGGAAAGGTCGCCGTAGCCGAGGTCATCGGCCATGATCACGATGATGTTGGGTCTGGCGGCATTGCTGCTGGCGGTGGCAAGGCAGACGGTGAGGGCTGCGAGAAGCAGGCAGGGGAACTTCATGGCGGCGTGCTGGGTCAGGGTTTCCCGGGAGCGAGGCCCTGGAGCTGGGCCATGGCGTCGGCGAAGCCCTTGCCGATGCCGCCGAGGATGCGGGCCGATCCGAGGTAATGGAATTCGGCATTGGAGATGCCTGTGTCGAGGAGGGCGCGTTCGCGTTCGCTCAGTTCGCTGCTGCGGAGTGCGGTGAATTCCCGGTTCTCGTCGGCAGCCGGCAGCTTGCCGTCGCGGATTCGTTCCTTGATCTGCGCGCGGAGGCTGGATTCGCGGGTTTTGGCTGCGGAGAGGTCCATGTCCCAGAATTGTTCCGTGCGGACGGCGGCGACGGTTCCCTTGAATTCCGGCAGGCTGGCGGGAGCGGCCATGGCCTTGCGGAAGTTGTCGTGGGTGGGCTTGTAGCGCAGTTGGTCCTTGCCGTAGGCCTCCGTGGGGCCGCCGACGCCGAGCACGCCGATGACGAACGGAAGATCGGGAGCTGCGAGGTCGCGGCGCACATCGCGGATGAAGTGAGCGAGGGTTTCGCTGTAGGCATCGTATCCGCCCGGCTGGTCGCGCCGTGGATACGTTCCTGAATCCACCATGTCATTCCATCCCTGGAACCAGACGAAGCCGGCGAGTTCATGTTTGGCGGCAGCATCGTGGCCCGGGACCACACGGGAGAGATTGGCGAGGACGCTGCGGACGTGATCGATCATGAGGCGGTACGAAGTTCCGGTCTGGGCGGCCTTTTCCGCTTTGAGAGCAGCGGTGTCCTTGCCCTTGCGTGCGAGTTCCTCGAGTTGGCCATCGGGAAACGGATACGGTCCGGCGCTCGGGGGCCGGAAATCAGTGTGCAGGCTGCGCCCGCCCCACGAGGTTTTGATGATGAGGATGGGGGCGTCCGTCACCGTTTCCATGGCGAGGCCGAACGTGAATTCCGGTCCGATTTTCGGGCCGCCCTGAGCGGAACCAAAGCCCGCCGTGAGTTTGCCGGTTTGTTCGG
>Ga0315908_10001647_pt1 | contig 16665 bp, 15 predicted proteins | sample LakEriMetagenome_12_FD_203520 | JGI IMG/M metagenome (GOLD analysis project Ga0315908, IMG submission 203520) | Freshwater fungal communities from buoy surface, Lake Erie, Ohio, United States - Buoy 4 MA124 | ecosystem: Environmental > Aquatic > Freshwater > Lake > Lake biofilm | place: USA... | reverse complement strand
TTTGAATCGGGATGCGCAAAACAGAACCCAACCCGAAAGTGTAGTCTTGCGAACAGCATTTGATGCGTTTCAACCTACTTATTGTTACAATTTGCATGACCAACGGAGTATTTTTGGGGCGGGATCTTCTGGTTTTCCGGCTACAGTTTCCTTTTTGGCACCTGCTTTTAACGCCAGTTGTTCATTTAACGCTGTGCGCACGCAAGCCGTTCGGGTTATCAATGCCATGCACGAAACCTTACAACAGTATATTCCAAATCGAATTGGTCGTTTCGATGATACGTTTAATGCGAATTGTGTAGGCGATACCTTTCAACAGTTGGGCGTTCCTACTATTTTGATTGAAGCAGGACATTTTCCTGCGGATTATGTTCGAGAAAAAACCCGCAAGTATATTTTTGTCGCCTTGGTTTCAGGATTAAGATCAATTTACGAAAACGATATAGTTCGCAAGGATATCGAAGATTATATGAATATTCCTCAAAATATTCCGAATTTTTATGATTTTGTGTATAAAAATGTCACGATTTGTTGTGATGGTAGCAAAAAAATTATCAATTTTGCCGCACAATACACAGAGGTAGTAAAAGATGGGGTTGTGGTGTTCAAAGCCTTCATTTCAAAAATTGACCAGATGGATGCTTTTGTTGGACACATCACCTACGATTGCCACAATCTAGCGTTTAACCACAACGGTATGTTGTATCCAACGCTTGGTCAAGAAGCCAACTTTTCATTAGAAGGAGGCCTTCAGTTTGAAAACGGCCTTCAAGTTTGCTAAACTCTTGTATTGAAAGGAAAATAATTTAGATATAATGCATTATGAGTAAGTTTCGATTAGACGAAGTAGACCACCAAATTTTAGACATGCTAATTGATAATACGCGTGTCCCCTTTACCGACATAGCAAAAAAATTATTAATCTCTGCCGGAACTGTCCATGTTCGGGTAAAGAAAATGGAAGACGCAGGCATCATTATGGGCTCCACCTTGAGCCTTGACTATGAAAAATTGGGGTATTCATTTATTGCTTATGTGGGTGTGTTCTTGAACAACACGTCTCAAACCAAATTTGTATTGGAGCGCATTAGCGAAATTCCCTATGTTACGGTTGCTCATGTAACCACAGGTAAGTTCAATATCTTTTGCAAAATTAGAGCCAAAGACACCAAACATGCCAAAGATGTGATTTTCATGATTGACGATATCGAAGGCGTTTACCGTACCGAAACCATGATTTCATTAGACGAAAGCATCAACGATAAAAAACGCTTGATGCATACCATATTTAAAAATTTGTAAGTAGATTTACTTTATAGAAATTGAATAGGATGTAGACATGCATCCTATTTTTTTTACCCATTGCTATGAACATAAAAGACCTTCCCGCAGCTGAGTATGCATCTTTCCATTCTACCTACGTACAAACCGTGAGTGAAGAATATTCTTTACTGGAAGAATTAGAAATTAGTTTACACCGCTTCATCAAATTTGTACAAAACATACCACTTGAAAAATTTGATTACCGCTATGCTGAGGGAAAATGGACCATCAAAGAAATTATCCAACACCTCATGGATACCGAACGCATTTTTACCTATCGCGCTTTGCGTTTTGCTCGCTTAGATCATACCGAATTGCCAGGTTATGATGAAAATGCTTATGCAACAGTTGTCAATCCTAAAGCCAATACACGCAAATTACAAGAAATGCTTACCGAGTACACCTTAATTCGTCAGTCTTCTGTGGCTTTGTTCCAAACCTTTTCAGCCGAAGAATTACAACGAGGAGGTATCGCTTCTCAATCGTTCGTGAGTGTGCGAGCAATAGGTTTTATTCTCATTGGCCATCAAAATCACCACCAACGTATTTTTGAAGAACGCTACATACAAGCATAATAAAAAAGGAACTACATGAGTTCCTTTTTTGTTTTTTATTCATCTTCGTCATCCTCCTCGTCAATTGGCTCTTCTTCCTCCATTTCGTCGTCTTCTTCATCTTCGATCGTGCCTTCGGGATCTTTGGCTAAATCAGTTTCTTCCTCTTCGTCTTCTTCATTAATATCTTCCTCTTCCATGCCAATTGCTTTTATAGCATCAATAGGAGCTACAATATCCTCGATATCTTCGTCTTCAAATTTTTCTAATCGACTGGCCAATTTGGTACTCACTTTCACCAAATAAATGGTGTCGTGTGTCCGCACTTCAACCGCCTCAATTAATTCATTGTGCGCATTTCTAAATCGGATGATGTTGGAATCGTCGTACCCATCAGGAAATCGTTCCACTAATAAGTTTAAAATCTCATTTGTAAGCTTGGAATAATCAACAATAATTCTCTTCATAACATATTATAAATCTAGTAGGTAGGCAAAAATTAAGGGTGCAACAATAGTAGCGTCTGATTCGATAATGAATTTTGGGGTGTGAATATCCAATTTACCCCAAGTGATTTTTTCGTTGGGGACAGCGCCTGAATACGATCCGTAGCTGGTAGTTGAATCTGAAATTTGACAGAAATAACTCCAAAAAGGAACGTCATGCATTTCCATATCTTGGTACAGCATCGGCACCACGCAGATGGGGAAATCGCCGGCAATTCCACCGCCAATTTGGAAGAAACCTACGCCCTTACTGCTGTTTTTGGAATACCAATCGGCCAAATAGGTCATGTATTCTATACCCGATTTCATGGTTGAGGCTTTTAATTCGCCTTTGATCACATAAGAAGCAAAAATATTCCCCATGGTACTGTCTTCCCATCCGGGTACAATAATCGGTAAGTTTTTCTCGGCAGCGGCATACATCCAGCTGTCTTTCAAATCGATTTCGTAGTATTCTTCCAGAACGCCCGATAACAACATTTTGTACATGAATTCATGCGGAAAATAACGTTCTCCATTGTCATCGGCATCTTTCCAGATTTTGTAAATGTGTTTTTGTAAACGACGGAATGCTTCGTGCTCGGGAATACAGGTATCCGTCACTCGGTTGAGACCGCGCTCCAATAAATCCCATTCTTCTTGTGGGGTCAAATCGCGGTAGTGGGGTACGCGCTCGTAGTGGGAGTGTGCCACCAAATTCATGATATCTTCTTCTAGGTTGGCGCCAGTACACGAAATAATTTGCAATTTGTCTTGGCGAATCATTTCGGCAAATATTTTACCAATTTCGGCTGTACTCATGGCACCGGCCATGGTTACCATCATTTTGGCTCCGTTGGCTAATTGTTGTTCATAGGCTTTGGCAGCATCTACCAAGGCCGCCGAATTGAAATGCAGGTAGTGTTTTTCGATAAATTGACTGATAGGTCCTTTACTCATTTTGTTTGGGTTTTACTTTGTTAATGCGGATAACTAGAGCATTTCTATTTTCAAAAATAATTTATTTTTTACGATATCCTAATATTTCTAATACCTGGTCAGAGGTCTGTTGTTCAGAGAAAACTTCGGTGGCTAAAATGCCATTTTCATCGCGATCAATTAAAATGTGTTTGGGTTGCGGAATCAAGCAGTGGTGCAAGCCTCCGTAACCGCCAATGGTTTCTTGGTAAGCGCCCGTGTTAAAAAATCCGATATACAGTGGTTTTTCTTTGTTGTATTTGGGCAAATAAATGGCATTCATGTTTTGCTCAGAGTTGTAATAATCGTCGCTGTCGCAGGTCATTCCTCCCAACAATACCCGTTCGTAAGTATCGTTCCAGCGGTTAACCGCCATCATGATGAATCGTTTGTTGATCGCCCAGGTATCGGGCAAAGTCGTGATAAACGAACTGTCAATCATGTTCCATTTTTCACGGTCGTTCTGTTGTTTTTGGTACAACACTTGGTAAATCGCGCCACCGCTTTCGCCCACGGTAAAGGAACCAAATTCGGTAAAAATGTTAGGCACATCTACCTCGGCCTCGTCACACGCAATTTTGATTTGGTTGATGATTTCGTCAATCATGTATTGGTAATCGTACTCAAAGGCCAAGGAATTTTTGATGGGGAAACCTCCGCCAATATTGAGTCCGTCTAAGGAAGGGCATTCCTTTTTAAGGGCAATGTATACTTTGATACACTTCACCAATTCGTTCCAATAATAGGCATTGTCGTTGATGCCGGTATTGATGAAAAAATGCAGCATTTTAAGCTCCAATTTGTCGTTTTCTTGGATTTGTTTTTTGTAAAACTGCACAATGTTTCGGTACCCGATACCCAATCGTGAGGTGTAAAACTCAAACTTAGGTTCTTCCTCGGCAGCAATTCGAATTCCGATTTTAAATTTGCCTTTGATCTCAGCCTGCAACAAATCCAATTCTTCGTAATTGTCAATAATGGGAATGGTGTTTTTATGGCCGTTATTGATCAATCGGGCTATGTTGCTGATGTATTGGTCGCGTTTGAACCCGTTGCAAATCACATAGGTGCTTTTGTTGATCTTGCCGTTTTCGAGTAAATTCTCTACGATGTTGATGTCAAAAGCCGAAGAGGTTTCAATGTGAATGTTGTTTTTGAACGCCTCATTCATGATGTACTCAAAATGCGAACTTTTGGTACAGTAGCAATAGTAGTACTTGCCATCGTATTTGTTTTTTTCCATTGCCGAACGAAACCAATTTTTGGCGCGTTTGATGTTGCTCGAAATTTGCGGCAAATAGGTAAACTTGAGTGGCGTACCGTATTGTTCTACCAATTTCATCAAATCAATGTTGTGAAACTGAAGGTTGTCTTTGTTGAGCGTAAATTCTTCCTGTGGGAAGTAATAGGTTTGGTTAATTAAGTCACTGTATTTTGTATTCATGGCCATTAGGTTTTAAGATTAAACAAGAAAACTGATTTAATCTTGGGGTTCAAACCCGAATGTTGGCATAAATAATGGGAAGCTTTTCGTGACAAACACAAGCCAAAGTACATTGGCTTAAATAAACCGACAAAACACGCCATACTTTTGTGTTGTAAAATGGTGCAGCATCCTTTTGGTAGCAAGCAAAGCGGGCGTTATTTTGGTTTCTATTCATTGAGGCAAATGTAAAAAAATAAATAAGTGAAACACCATCGATGAAATAAAAAATAATTAAGATTTGTAATCCAAAAAAGCAGCTTTAATCCATTCTTTTTCAACAGTTTGGTTGAAGGTGCATTTTCCGATTTCGGTCAAAAGCACAAAGAGTACTTTTCCGCCTTCGTTTTTCTTATCGTGAATCAACAATTTTTCAATAGCCTCCATGTCATTTTCATCAAATTGTACAGGCTCATACAAGGCTTGGAGTGTATTTTTAATGGCCACATAACTTTCGGCTTCCAACAATCCTTTTTGCATGGATAAAAAAGCTTCGAGTTGCATGCCTATGGCTACGGCTTCGCCGTGTAACAGACTTGTTTTGTTGGGGTTTTCCAGAAAATAACTTTCAATAGCGTGACCTAAGGTATGACCAAAATTGAGCGCTTTTCGTAGGCCTTTTTCGGTTGGATCTTGCGTAACAATGCTATTTTTAATTTCGATAGAGCGCAAAATCAACACTTCCAAATAGTCGCTGTCCAACTGACTCAAATCTTGAAATAATTCCCAATAGGATTGGTCAAAAATTAATCCATGCTTGAGCATTTCGGCCAATCCAGAGCGCATTTCGTTTTGAGGCAAACTCGCTAAAAATGGTACATCGACCAACACCATTTTGGGTATAGCAATCAATCCAATTTGATTTTTAAGATGTCCTAAATCTACCCCGTTTTTACCGCCAATGGCTGCATCAACCATGGCCAATAGGGTAGTGGGTACTGCCACAAAATCAATCCCACGTTTGTAGGTTGCCGCAACAAAACCACCCAAATCACTGATAACGCCTCCACCTAAACCAATTAAAAGCGATTTTTTATCGGCGCCGAGTTCAGTTAAGATATTCCAAAGCTCCACACAACTGTCAATTGTTTTTTGTGCTTCGCCTGGTTCAATTTCAATCAGTTCTATGCGAATTTCGGTAGCCAATTCAGCCAAAAAACGCGGTGCACAGTGGTCGTTGGTATGGGAATCAACCAAAATAAAAACCGAAGTATAGCCTTGGTCTGCCAAAAGTTGGTTGAGTTGTTGGTAACCGGTATCACCAAGATGTATTTGATAGCCATTGGCTTGAATGGGAGGTATACTCATGTTTGCGAATAAAATGCCAACAAAATAAGTGAATTTTTAAGGATTACTCAACCAGTAAGGCAAGAAATAAACAAGCCTTGATTTTTTCTCAAAATAGCCGTCTCCTTCGCCAGAAATTTTGATATTTTTGTGGGGTAAATTTTCTATTGAATTTGCTTGTATCTCATGCCAAAATTATTTCAAAATACACAAGTAGCCTTTGCGCTCAAAAGCAATGCCGAGCTCAACAGAGCCTATTATTTATTCAAATTAATTGCCAGCAATACCTTAGTAAAAATGGGAACTGCAGCTACCCAAGTGGCGCTCAAATTACACTTGCCGGTTGAGCGCATCATCCGTGCCACCGTTTTTGATCATTTTTGTGGCGGAGTGAGTGAACAAGATTGTTTGCCAGTGGTAGATAAAATGTATGCCAAACAGGTGTATTCGGTCTTGGATTATTCGGTAGAAGGCAAAGAAGATGAAGCCCATTTTGACGATGCTCTCGCCATGACCTTAAAAATTATATCATTTGCAAAAACCAGAAAAGCCTTGCCTTTTGCGGTGTTTAAACCCACCGGTTTCGGGCGAATCGATTTGTATGAGAAAGTGGGCGCCAAACAAACGCTAACAGCTGATGAACAAGCCGAATGGGCTCGTGTAGAAGCTCGGTTTGATCAGGTGTGTAAAGCGGCTCATGAGGCCAATGTGTTGGTGTTGATCGATGCTGAAGAAAGTTGGATGCAAGATGCCGCCGATGACTTGGTGGCTCAAATGATGGAAAAATACAACACCCAAGAAGCGGTGGTCTTTAATACCTTGCAACTTTACCGTTGGGACCGAATGGATTATCTAAAACAATTGCACCAAACGGCCAAAGAAAAAGGATTTCATATTGGAATGAAATTAGTGCGTGGCGCTTATATGGAAAAAGAAAACCTTCGTGCTCAACAAGGTAATTACCCCACTCCGATTTGTGCATCAAAGGCAGCAACCGATCAAAATTACGATGCCGCTGTGCGCTATATGATAGATCATTTGGATTCGATGGCCATATTTGCCGGCACCCACAACGAAGACAGTTCGTATTTGGTGATGGATTTGGTAACCGAAAAAAAATTATCGCCTACCGATTCTCGCATTTGGTTTGGTCAGTTGTATGGCATGAGCGACAACATCAGTTACAATTTGGGTGCGGCGGGATATCATGTGGCCAAGTATTTGCCTTTTGGACCGGTGCGTGAAGTAATGCCCTATTTAATTCGCAGAGCCCAAGAAAACACTTCGGTAGCGGGACAAACCAATCGAGAGTTATCGCTCATTCAGTCTGAACGACAACGCCGAAAAAACGCTTAGGTAATTAGTTTGCCTTTGTTTTAAGAATGTCAATCAATTCGGCTTTGTCTGAATTATTGATGACTTTCAAAACAATAGCTTGATTTTGGGCTGTTTTGCCTTCTATGATATATAATTTACCTTTTTTTACTTCCACGTTGCTTTGGTCAAAATCCACATCGCCATAAGTCAACGTGTTTTTGATATCGGTTTCGGTTACCCATTTCTGGTTTAAAATTGCTTGTGCTTTATCTGAATACACAAACGGTTTAGAACGTAAATCATTCAAAACGCGTGCATTGGGAAAGTAGTTGCAGCGGGTGTCTTTTCCGCTAAAGACTAAGGCGACAAAAAAGCAACCGATAATAAATCCTACCAAGTAATACGCAAAACGATATTTGAATCCCATGTTTTCTAATTTTGGGCAAATGTAAGCGAAAGATTGGGATTAAAAAACGAGTAAATTGATGTCGTTTTCTGGTAAATCAAACCACTCTGCTATGGATTTGTTGGTTAGGATTCCGTGATACACATATACGCCATTTTTCAAGCCGTGTTCGCTGCGAATGGCATTTTCGAGTCCCCCTTCTTCGGCTATACGCATCAAGTAGGGCGTGATGAAATTGCTGATTGAAAGCGAAGCCGTTTTGGCATAACGAGAGGGAATATTAGGCACCCCATAATGAATGACGTCGTGTTTGATGAAGGTGGGTTTTTCGTGTGTGGTCACTTCTGAGGTTTCAAAACAGCCGCCGGTATCAATACTCACATCAACAATTACCGCTCCTTTTTTCATGTAACTCACCATTTGTTCGCTTACCAAAACAGGGCAACGGTCCACTCCACGCATGGCGCCTATGGCTACATCACATCGACGCAAGGCTTTGAGCAAGGTTTTTTCTTGTATGGTCGACGTATAAATCCGTTGATTGAGGTTGCTTTGTAAACGACGCAATTTCGTGATAGAATTGTCAAATACTTTGATTTGTGCGCCCAAGCCGAGAGCTGTTTTGGCGGCAAATTCGCCTACGGTTCCTGCACCAATAATCACCACATCCGTAGGAGGAACGCCCATAATGTTGCCAAAAAGCAAACCTTTTCCAAATTGGTTGTTGGTCATTAATTCGGCTGCGATTAATATTGAAGCTGTGCCCGCAATTTCACTGAGTGATTTTACCGCAGGATAGGTGCCGTCCACGTCTTTGATGTATTCAAATGCTAAAGCGGTTATTTTCTTTTTGGCCAAGGCTTCAAAGTAGTCTTTACTGCGTGTTTTGATTTGCAAGGCCGAGATCACAATGGTCTGCGGATTTACTTCTTCTATTTCTTGGGCGGTAAGTGGTTCTACTTTGAGGAGGAGAGGGCAGGAGAATATTTTTTTGGGATCGGCTGTAATTTCGGCACCGGCTTCGCTGTATTCGGCATCGGTATAACTGGCACTGAGTCCGGCACCCGCTTCGAGCAATACGCGGTGTCCCTGAGCCGTTAGGGCATTTACGGCATCGGGCGTGAGGCAAATGCGACGCTCTTGGTAACTGGTTTCCTTTGGAATGCCGATAAACAGGGCACTTTTTTGACGAGCAATTTCCAATTTTTCTTCCTGTGGAATCAATTGGTCTTTGGTAAACGGAGTTAACGACATGGTATACTGCTGAAAATTAAGTGCCTAAATTATAAAAAAAAGCGTTAGCTGAATGATTCCCCGGGTTTAATACATTTCTAATTCGCGCAGGGTGTCATTCAAAGCTTTGATTTTTATAGTGCTGTGTTCTTGCGGAATAAGCGTTGGGATTTTTTCGGGCCATTCTACAAAACACCAATGTCCAGAATACAAGTATTCGTCCATGCCAAAATCGTAGGCTTCAGTTTCGTCTTTAATGCGGTACACGTCAAAATGGTATACCGGCCCGTTTGATTCGGTGTGGTATTCATTCACCAACGAAAAAGTAGGACTGCTGGTTGCATTTTGTACGCCCAAGGCGGCGGCTAGTGCTTTAATGAGTGTGGTTTTTCCTGCGCCCATTTCGCCCACCAATAGAATTACTTTATGTGGATTTTGGGCTAATAGCTGGTGCGCAATAGTTTGGATATCTTCAAGCGAATAAGTAAGCTTCATGCGAATTAAACAATATTATTTGGGGTTAAAAACTAAAAAGGGCACAATCACTTCTTCGAGTGAAATCCCACCGTGTTGGTAGGTGTTTCGGTAATAACTCACGTAATGATTGTAATTGTTTACATACGCCAAGAACAAATCATTTTTGGCAAAAATAAATGAACTACTCATACTGATGCTGGGCAATCCAATTTTTTTGGGATCTTTTACGGCAAAAACATCTTTGTCTTCATAGGATAAACTTCGGCCTGTTTTGTACCGCAAGTTCAAACTGGTGTTTTTATCGCCAATTACTTTGGATGGATTTTTCACGTTAATCGTTCCGTGATCGGTGGTGATGATCAATTTGAATCCAAGTTTTTGGCCTTGCTGGATAATTTCTAACAAAGGCGAATTTTTAAACCAGGTTCGGGTGAGCGAACGGTAGGCTTTGTCATCCGAGGCCAGTTCTTTTACCACGTCCATTTCGGTTTTGGCGTGCGAGAGCATATCCACAAAATTATAGACCACTGTAACCAAATCGTGGTCTTTTAATGCGCGGAAATTATCGGCCAATTTTTTGCCATTGGCCAAGTTGGTTATTTTAAAATATTCTTGCTTTAAATTACTTAATCCTAATCGCTTAAGGTGTTCAGTTAAAAACTCGGCTTCAAATAAATTTTTACCGCCTTCGTCTACATCATTTTTCCAATATTGCGGAAACTGCTTTTCCATTTCTATTGGCAATAATCCCGAAAAAATAGCATTTCGCGCATACTGTGTAGCGGTGGGAAGCATGGCATAATAGGCTGTTTCCTTTTCTAAGCGGTAGTAATCGCCCACTATTTTTTCGATGGTTTTCCATTGGTCATAACGCAAATTATCAATCACAACAAACAAGACCGGTTTTGCTTTGCTCGCTTCGGAGCCGCTTCGGCTGTCTTTTTTAACCAATTCGGGCACCACCAATTCACGAAATAAGTTGTGAGACAAAATAGGCTTGTCGGCTTTAGGTTCAAACCATTTTTCGTAATTGCGTTCGATGAATTTTCCAAATTGAATGTTGGCCTCCACTTTTTGAGATTCTAATATTTCGACCATGCTTTGGTCTTGAATATTCTCCAATTTCAATTCCCAATAGAGTAATTTTTTATAGAAATCAACCCAATCTTCGTAGGAATTTACCATGGCCATTTCCATGGCAATTTTGCGGAATTCTTTTTGGTAATCCAGCGTAGTTTTCTCGGATACCAATCGCGAATGATCTAAGTTCTTTTTTAAACTCAGTAATATCTGGTTGGGGTTTACGGGCTTGATCAAGTAATCGGCAATTTTTGAACCGATGGCCTCTTCCATGATGTACTCTTCCTCACTTTTGGTAATCATGATTACCGGCGTAGCTGATTTTTTTTCTTTCATCTCGGCTAAGGTTTCCAATCCACTCATGCCGGGCATGTTTTCGTCCAAAAACACAATATCAAAGGTGCCTTGATCAAAAATGTCTACCGCATCTCTCCCGTTGTTACAGGTAGTGACTTGGTAGTTTTTCTTTTCCAAAAATAAAATATGTGGTTTTAAAAGGTCAATTTCGTCGTCAACCCAAAGAATGTGTATTTGGCTCATGGCAGTTGTATTAGGAGTGGCAATTTACTACAATAGGAACGTTTTCCATTCATAAAAATTGCTTAAAATTTCAGCTAAAACAAGACTTGATAATGTGCTGTTTCAGTTGATAATTTCGTTCGATTAAAAAAAAATGTACATTTGTTTCAAATTCTGGTAGATGAAAAGTAGATTTCAAATTGCCCGGCTGCTTATTTTGTTTGTGTCAACAACCCTGTTTGCACAAACTCAAATTCACGAAAAGGACTACACCTTACGGTATTACCCCAATCAATTAACGATTCAATTTTTGGATTCCTTGGCTGCACAAACGGTTGTTTTAGAAGATGCTGTTTCGTCTGCTCCACTATCATTTGAACGCGCTACGAATCCTTTTGAAATTAATCTTACTCAGTTACAGCCGAGTCAAATCTTTAAAATAAAATACCTCGACAACCAACAACAACCCCAGTCCAGTTACATTGCCAATTCTTCTATTTCTTCAGGCACAATAGAAGTTTACTTTAATCACACCGTTGCGACTGCGTTTGCCCAATCCCAAGCGGCGATTAATCTGGGAGATTTATTAGATGAAAAATTAATTTCGTTCATCAACGAATGCCAACAAGATTTATCTATTGCCATTTACAATTCCTATTCGCCCACTTCGTCTACTGGCATTGCGGGAGCCATCAACGCTGCCTTTGATCGAGGAGTGAAAGTGCGAATCATATATGACGGCAGTACCAGCAGCCTAATGATTCCGCTATTAAATCCGCTTATCCCTATCTTGGCTAGCCCAAGCAGTTCGTCTTATGGCATCATGCACAACAAGTTTGTGGTATTTGATGCCGAAAGTTCCGATCCCAACAAGCCGTTTGTTTGGACAGGGTCAACCAATTGGACTGCTTCCCAAATTGACGGTCCCGATCGCAACAACGCGATTGTAATACAAGATCAAGCTTTGGCTTTGGCCTACAAAATGGAGTTTGACGAAATGTGGGGCAGTTCTACCATGATTCCCAATGCTGTTAATTCAAAGTTTGGCCCCTACAAAACCGATAATACACCCCACCATTTTGTAGTGGGTAACAAAGTTGTGGATCTCTATTTTAGCCCAAGTGACGGTACGAATTCTAAAATTATTGATGCGATAAATTCGGCCGATTCAGATGTAGATGTGGCTACGATGCTCATCACCAGATCAGATATAAAAAATGCCCTCTTAGACAAATATAATGGAGGACTAACAAATATCAATTTGATGGTGGATAGTCAAAACCCATCAGGCAATCAAATCTCATCGATCCAAGCAGGATTGCCATCAGGACAAGCAGTCGTTTTTACATTAAGCGGTTTGATGCACCACAAATTTATGGTGATCGATAATTTTAATTCCAATTCTGATCCTATGGTGCTGACAGGCTCCCATAACTGGAGTAACAGTGCTGAAAATAAAAACGACGAAAATGTATTGGTCGTTCACGATGCCAATGTTGCCAATCAATATTTTCAAGCCTTCGCCGATTTGTACCAACAAGCAGGCGGGAACATGCAGTTTTTGGATATCCCCACAAGTCCTAGTAATGGTAGTTTGTGTGCCATTTTCCCAAATCCGACATCTGGAAATTGCACAATCAATTGGAATCAAAACACAACGGTTTTGGCTGATATTCGCATTTTTTCTACTGAAGGCAAGCAAGTTTTCGAGCAAAAAAGCACCAATGAAATGCCCACAGTAATTTCCACCTCTGGCTTAGAAGCAGGAATTTATTTTGTATCGGTTGAAACCAATTTGGGCAAAGAAGTTTTCAAGCTGATCAAAAAATAAGTCATTTTTTTGGGTTGGTTTAGTTGTGAAAAGTTGGGATTTCGTCTTACTTTTGCGCAAACAACACAACTATGAGTTCTACAATTACTACTACACATTTTCAATTTCCCAATCAAAAATCTGTTTATCGGGGCAAAGTGCGCGAAGTGTATAACATCAACGACGATTTGTTGGTGATGATTGCCACCGATCGCTTGTCGGCCTTTGATGTGGTTTTACCCAAAGGCATTCCCTATAAAGGTCAAATTCTCAACCAAATTGCAACCAAATTCATGGAACTTACCCAAGATATTGTGCCTAACTGGTTGGTTGCCACGCCTGATCCGAATGTAGCTGTGGGCCATTTGTGTGAACCTTTTAAAGTAGAAATGGTCATCAGAGGCTATTTATCTGGGCATGCTGCGCGTGAATATGCATTGGGAAAAAGAACCATTTGCGGAGTGACCATGGAAGAAGGATTAAAAGAAAACGACCGATTTTCGACTCCAATTATTACACCAACCACCAAGGCTGATAATGGCTCGCACGACGAAGACATTTCGCGTGAAGCGATTTTGACCAACCAACTTGTTTCAGAAGAAGATTATTTGGTATTAGAAAAATATACTAGAGCCTTATACCAACGCGGAACCGAAATTGCCGCTTCTAGAGGCTTAATTTTGGTTGACACCAAATACGAGTTTGGCAAAACAAAAGACGGACAAATCGTTTTGATTGACGAAATCCACACCCCCGATTCTTCCCGTTATTTTTATGCGGAGGGCTACCAAGAACGCCAAGATAAGGGAGAGGAGCAAAAACAATTGTCTAAAGAATTTGTGCGACGTTGGTTGATCGAAAACGGATTCCAAGGCAAAGAAGGGCAACAAATTCCCGAAATGACGGATGCCTACATCGAAACGGTTTCTGATCGCTACATTGAATTATTTGAGAACATATTGGGCGAAAAATTCGTGAAAGCCGATATCTCGAATATCCATGAGCGGATAGAGAAAAACGTTTTGAATTTCTTGAGCAAATAACATAAAAAAAAGCCCCTATTTAGTAGGGGCTTTTTGTTTTACTTGAAGTAAGAGAAATTATGGTTATTCTCAATTTTCAATAAACTCTCGTAAATCAGTTTGATGACATTTTCTACGTCGTCGCGGTGCACCATCTCTACCGTAGTGTGCATGTAACGCAAGGATAAGGATATCAATGCCGAAGCTACACCGCCGTTGCTATAAGCAAAAGCATCGGTGTCGGTTCCGGTTACGCGGGAGGTAGCATGACGCTGAAACGGAATTTCTTTTTCTACTGCGGTGGATACAATCAATTCGCGTAAAATATTTTGTGTGGCGGGTGCATAAGCAATTACCGGGCCTTTGCCCATTTGCAAATCGCCTTCAATTTTCTTTTCGATCATGGGGGTAGTGGTGTCGTGGCACACATCGGTTACAATCGCCACGTTGGGTTTGATGGTTTGGGTAATCATCTCAGCTCCTCGCAAGCCAATTTCTTCTTGCACCGAATTGACGATGTACAAACCAAAAGGCAACTTGACCTTATTTTCGTGCAACAAACGCGCTACTTCGGCAATCATAAATCCACCCATGCGATTATCCAAAGCCCGACACACAAATTTATTTTCATTCAAAATCATAAATTCATCCGGATAGGTAATTACACAGCCCACATGGATACCTAATTTTTCTACTTCTTCTTTTGTAGAACAGCCGCAGTCAATAAATATATTGTGTAACGTGGCGTTTTCTTCTTTGCCGCGGTTGCGTGTATGAATTGCTGGCCAACCAAATACGCCTTTTACGATGCCGTTTTTGGTGTGGATATTTACCCGTTTGGAGGGAGCAATTTGATGATCAGAACCGCCATTGCGAATCACATAAATCAAGCCGTTATCGGTAATGTAGTTCACGTACCACGAAATCTCGTCTGCATGTCCTTCAATGACTACTTTAAAAGGCGCATCTGGATTTATTACGCCCACAGCCGAGCCGTAAACATCGGTAATAAAGGTGTCAACAAACGGTTTAAGGTAGTCCATCCACAATTTTTGTCCTTCTGATTCGTGTCCGGTAGGCGAGGGGTTGTTTAAGTAGGTTTCAAGAAAAGTCAAAGAATCCTTGTTTAATAGGGTATTCGTGCTCATGGAGTAGATTTTTTTTATTTTGGCTAAAATATAAATTTGATTTATCAGTTCTGTAATTAATGTATAATTTTGAACTCAAATTTCTAAGGGTATGAAGCTGCGTTTAAGTTTATTGTTTCTTTTGCTTTGTTTTGCTGTATCAGCGCAAGTAGTTGTGCAGGATACCGTAAAAATGGGGTATCAACTCAAAGAGACTGACACCTTGTCTGAACCAATTGAATTAGAAGAGATTACGGTGTACCGCCAGAAATTTGATCCGGAGGCTAAGAAAGAGTTTTTATTGTTGCAAAACCGGGTGTACAAAGTTTATCCGTATGCTAAAATTGCCGCCGAACGTTTGCAATTTCTCAACAAAAATCTAGCTAACATTACAAATAAGCGCGAACGCAAACAGTATTTTGCTATGGCAGAAAACTACATGAACACCGAATTTAAAGAGCGCTTAAAGAAATTGTCTCGTAAACAAGGCCAAATTTTGGTCAAATTAATATGTAGACAAACCGGATTTACAACCTATGATTTAATCAAAGATTTTAAAAGTAGTTGGACAGCTTTTTGGTCAAACGGAACCGCGAGAATGTTCGATATCAATCTGAAAACACCTTACGTCCCATACGAAGACAACGAAGATTTTTTAATTGAAACTATCTTATATCGCGCTTTCAACCGCGGCCGACTCATTAAACAAGAAGCGGCAACGCCCATTGATTATGATGCGTTGACTGATTTTTGGGAAGCGAAGGTTAGGGTTGTCCGTTGACGGTTCTCGGTTGTCGGTTGTCGGTTGTCAGTTGTCCGTTCTCCGATTTCTTTGTTTAATGGTTTAAGCGTTTAACCGTTTAACCTTTTTTTAAACGATCAACGTACATCGGCCATCGAACAAAGGTTGTCTGTTCTCCGTTGTCCGTTCTCGGTTCTCGGTTTTTTTCTTAGAGCTTTTATCTTTCTTCGATTGGTTATTACTCTTACGTCCAATCTTTATATCTTTCAATCTTTAAATCTTTCAATATTTACTTTAGTTTTAGTTTACTTATAGAACTTCCATCTCCCCACTTCTAACATCCTGACTACTAGCGAAGAGAAAAAGCTTGGTAAAAAAGGCATTTTTTTTATTTAGAATTTGGGAAAAAGGTTTTACATTTGCACCCCGCAGAAGGGAAAAGGTTCATGAATTTTACTGTAATACGAGTTTTACAAAATAATTTTAAAAATAGTTTGATTAAGATTTGTGTAAGTAAAAAGAATGCTTACTTTTGCACCCGCTTTGAGAATGAAAGCGAATATTAAGAAGAAGAATACGTTCCTAGACATATTGAATTGACAGCCGTTCTGATTTAGGTCAGAACAACAAAGAGAGTAAGAAAATCGAGAGATTTAGAATAAAAGACTAGCATTCGTCGAGAATAAATGGCATGTTAACATGTCTAATAATATACGATGAAGAGTTTGATCCTGGCTCAGGATGAACGCTAGCGGCAGGCTTAACACATGCAAGTCGAGGGGTATAGTTCTTCGGAACTAGAGACCGGCGCACGGGTGCGTA
>Ga0315908_10001646_pt1 | contig 16667 bp, 13 predicted proteins | sample LakEriMetagenome_12_FD_203520 | JGI IMG/M metagenome (GOLD analysis project Ga0315908, IMG submission 203520) | Freshwater fungal communities from buoy surface, Lake Erie, Ohio, United States - Buoy 4 MA124 | ecosystem: Environmental > Aquatic > Freshwater > Lake > Lake biofilm | place: USA... | reverse complement strand
TTTGTACTCGGAGCGGGACTTGAACCCGCACGGGCTAATGCCCACAGGATTTTAAGTCCGGCGTGTCTACCATTCCACCATCCGAGCATCCTGTGTGATGAATAAAAAAGGAGCACGAATGCTCCTTCTCTGATTCCTCAGAGCGAGAAACGGGATTCGAACCCGCGACCCCGACCTTGGCAAGGTCGTGCTCTACCAACTGAGCTATTCTCGCATTGTTATAAATAATTCTACCGCGTTTCTGTGGGTCGTGCTCCACTCCGCCGCGGCGGAAGCTATTCTCGCATTGTTGAGTTTCGCTTGAACAAATAGATTGTAATCAGCTCTTCTCGATTACCCTGCATCGTTTTGCAACGGGGTGACAAAGATAAGAAGGAAATTAAAAAATGCAACGGCAGAACTAAAAAAATTAACCGCCCGTCAATTTTTTAATTTCATGCAACTTCAAAAGGGCCTCGACCGGGGTGAGTGTGTTGATGTCGATAGATACCAACTCCTCACGGATATTCTCTAAAACAGGGTCGTTCAGTTGAAAGAAACTCAACTGCATATTCGGCGATGCCACAGCCTCTTGTACTTTTTCTTTCATCTTTTTCTTGCCTGTCATGTCATGGCTGTTTTCCAATTCCTTCAGCATCAACTCAGCACGCGATAACACCTGAGATGGCATTCCGGCTAAACGTGCCACGTGAATCCCGAAGGAGTGTTCGCTTCCGCCTGCCACCAACTTGCGCATGAACAAAATCTTTTGACCAATTTCTTTGACAGAAACATTGTAGTTGCGAATGCGGTCAAATTTCTTGGTCATCTCGTTGAGTTCATGGTAATGCGTGGCAAACAAGGTTTTGGCCTTTGATCGTGGATTCTCATGGATGTACTCAGCAATCGCCCAGGCAATGGAAATCCCATCATAGGTACTCGTTCCACGGCCAATTTCGTCCAGTAAAACCAAACTGCGCTCCGAAAGATTGTTTAGGATGCTTGCCGTTTCATTCATCTCGACCATGAAGGTAGATTCACCAGAGGATATATTGTCCGATGCACCAACGCGCGTAAAGACCTTATCGACCAAGCCCAATTTCGCACTTTTTGCAGGTACAAAGCTCCCCATTTGTGCCATCAAACTGATTAAAGCTGTTTGTCGCAGAATCGCACTCTTACCACTCATGTTCGGTCCAGTAATCATGATGATCTGCTGTGATTCAGGATCTAAATCAATGTCATTGGCAATGTATGCTTCTCCGTGACGCAATTGTTTTTCAATCACTGGGTGACGTCCCTCCCGAATTTCAATGGAATAGCCGTCATTGATTTCAGGAGAGTTGTATCCGTTCGCGAGTGCTACTGTAGCAAAGGAGCCTAGACAGTCCAACTGAGCCAATAATAAGGCGTTGTGCTGAATTGGAAGGATGTAATCAGCCATGGAAAGCACCAAGTCATTGAACAACTTGTATTCAATTGAATGAATCCGTTCCTCGGCACCAAGGATCTTCGTTTCGTAGATTTTGAGTTCCTCGGTGATATACCGTTCCGCATTGACCAAGGTCTGTTTGCGAATCCATTCTTCAGGAACTTTATCCTTATGCGTATTTCGAACTTCAAGGTAATATCCAAAGACATTGTTGAAGGCTACCTTCAAACTTGGAATTCCAGTTCGAGTAGATTCACGCTCCTCCAAATCTTTCAAGTAGTCCTTGCCGTTGGTCGAGATTTCCCGCAATTCATCCAACTCTGTATGCCACCCATCGCGAATCACGGATCCTTTTCCTATTTGAATCGCAGGTTCATCCATCACTATTTTTTCAATGATGTCAACGAGATTTTCGCACGGATTTAATTGATCAGCAATCTTTTTAAGAATGTCGCTCTCGCTATTTTCAAGCAAGGAACAAATAGGTCCAATTTGCCGCAAGGTGCGTTTAAGTTGAATTACCTCCTTCGGATTTACCTTTCCGACGGCGACTTTCGAAATCAGTCGCTCAAGATCACCTATTTGGCCAAGTCGGTCGCCAAGTTCACTGTTGAGCACTGCATTTTCTTTCAAGTACGCCACTGCCGAAAGTCGATCGCGAATGGGACGTTCATCTTTCAACGGTAGAACAATCCAACGTTTCATCATCCTTCCACCCATCGGTGTGAGTGTACGGTCAAGCACATCAGCCAGGGTAGTTGCATTTTCATTCGTGGAAGAAATCAATTCAAGGTTACGGACAGTAAATCGATCGAGCCACACGTAACGTTCTTCTTCGATCCGTGCAATGGTGGTGATGTGTCCAAGTCGGTCGTGCTGATTTTCACCGAGGTAATGCAATACCGCACCCGCAGCAATCGTCGCTTTGTCCAAATTCTCAACACCAAATCCTTTCAATGAATTGGTTTGAAAATGTTTCTGAAGTGACTCATTTGCGAAATCTGAAGTAAACACCCAATCTTCCAAACGGAAGGTATAGTAGCGGTCTCCAAAGATTTCTTGAAACTCTTTCGAACGGTTTTTTTGATAAACAATCTCAGTAGGTTCAAAACCTTGGATCAGCTTATCGATGTATTCTTTGTTTCCTTGCGCTATTAAAAACTCCCCTGTCGAGACATCCAAAAAGGCAATCCCATGTTCGTTTTTATCGAAGTGTATGGCACATAGAAAATTGTTTTTCTTTTGATCGAGGACTTGGTCATTGAAAGAAACTCCAGGGGTTACGAGTTCGGTAACACCACGTTTGACAATCGTTTTTGTCATTTTTGGGTCTTCCAACTGGTCGCAAATCGCAACGCGTTCACCCGCCCGAACAAGTTTTGGTAAATAGGTATCCAACGAATGATGTGGGAATCCAGCCAATTCAATTTCTGAACTCGATCCTGCACCTCGTTTCGTAAGGATGATCCCAAGGATGCGCGATGTTTTTATGGCATCTTCACCAAAGGTTTCGTAAAAATCACCCACGCGAAAAAGCAATAAAGCCTGAGGATGTCGGGCTTTAATCTGATTGTATTGCTTCATTAAGGGAGTTTCACTCGCGCTTTTTTCTTGCTTTTCCTTCGCCAAGTCGGATGATTTAATGATTTTTGCCATAAAGTTAGGACCCTCCATTGAGAGGTCAAAACATCCTGACTTCATCTTATCAACAAAAATGAACAGGAAGTTAAAATTGTGGGAATTGGAACGTGTGAGTGAAGAAGATTTTCGCGCTCAACAGAAGTTTCCATTGATTGTCATATTGGATGATATTCGAAGCTTAAATAATATCGGTTCTTTCTTTCGAACGGCTGATGCGTTCAATGTGGAAAAAATATATCTCTGCGGAATTACCGCCAATCCACCACACCGAGACATTCAGAAAACAGCCCTCGGTGCCACTGAAACGGTGGTCTGGGAATACCGAAAGTCAATTACGGAGCTCGTTGCTGAATTAAAGGAACAAGGAGTCGTTGTTTGCACCATTGAGCAAGCAGAGGAAACTGTCCATTTGCAACATGTGGGGGATTTACCCGGCGAACGATTTGCGCTAGTTTTTGGCAATGAAGTCGATGGGGTGAATCAAGCCGTAATCGACATTACAGACCACGTCATCGAAATCCCTCAGTTTGGTACAAAGCACAGTTTGAATGTTTCAGTTTGCGCTGGTGTTGTGCTGTGGGAGTTTGGGAAGAAATACTTCGGAGCATAGACCGTCAGCCGCAGCTGACTGATGGAACATAGAACATGGACTTGACCATACTTTACTACAAAATTACCGCAGGTATCGAATCCTTAAATTTGCGCAGCAATCAAATTCAATTGGATACCAAGATGTTAGGAGATTAAGATTTTAAGACAAATTATATTCGAATTAATAAACAAATTTGCGAAGTAATCAAATTCTAAATTCCCAACTAAAGAAAGGGGACAAAGGACAAAGGACAAAGGACAAAAGACAAAGTACAAAAGACAAAAGACAAAAGATTTGATTGTACGTCGAAACAAAATTACCGCAGGTATCGAATCCTTAAATTTGCGCAGCAATCAAATTCTTAATTTAATTTAAATGGAAACATATTACGACCCAAAAGACCTGAAAAACTTCAGTAAGATCGGTGAGTTCGGGCAAGAACTTGCAGACAAATTTTTTGATTATTACGGCAACGTATTCAAAGATTCGGCGCTTTCAGCTAGAGAGAAATCGTTGATCGCTCTGGCAGTGGCGCACGCTGTTCAATGTCCATATTGCATCGATGCCTATACTTCAGATACGCTAGAAAAAGGATATACAGAGGAGCAACTGATGGAAGCGGTGCATGTCACAACAGCGATTCGCGGAGGAGCGTCGTTGGTGCATAGCGTTCAAATGATGAAACAAGCGAAAAAATTGATGATGTAAATGAAGTCATTGTTCGCATCACACAGTCCTTTATCAGCACCTGATGTTCAATTGGATGCCCTGCACAAACTTGAATTGATCCCTTTTTCGGAGCGTGTGAAGAATGCTGGTTTGGAGGAGATAAAACCCTTGCCAATATCGATTATTCAAGTGAATCTGGGAAAGATGTGCAACCAGACGTGCAAGCATTGTCATGTGGATGCAGGTCCGGACCGTAAGGAGATTATGTCGCGCGAAACGATGGAACAGTGTTTAACTGTGCTGCGAAATTCGAACGCTCAAACGGTTGATTTAACAGGTGGTGCGCCCGAAATGAATCCTCATTTTCGTTGGTTTGTGGAGGAATTGAGTGCCCTAAAAAAGCACATCATTGTCCGCTGCAATTTAACGATCATCCTTGCCAATAAGAAGTACCACGATCTGCCTGAATTTTTTAAAGAACATCAGGTCGAAGTGGTTTCATCCCTGCCTCATTTTACCGCATTGCGCACCGATCGTCAGCGCGGGGAGGGAGTGTTTTCAAAATCGATTGAAGCCCTTCAAAAATTGAATGCGGTTGGATACGGAATTGATGGCAGTGGACTTCTACTCAATCTTGTTTATAATCCGACAGGGGCAATCTTACCTTCAGATCAAAAAGGACTAGAATCTGAATTTAAACAACGCTTAAAAGCAGAATTCAACATTGATTTCAACGCGCTTTTTTCGATAACGAATATGCCGATTAGTCGCTACCTCGAGTTTTTGATCGAAAGTGGGAACTTGGAGTCCTACATGGAGAAATTGGTTGACGCTTTCAATCCAATGGCAGTGCAAAACGTGATGTGTCGAAATACCATTTCTGTAGGATGGGATGGTACCTTGTACGATTGTGATTTCAATCAAATGCTTGATTTACCTGTCAATACTGCAAAAGCGAATATTCGGGATTTTGATGAACATGCACTGGGATTTCGTTCGATTTTGGTGGATGATCATTGCTACGGCTGCACCGCCGGAGCAGGTTCGAGTTGTGGTGGAGAAATAGCCTGAATATCGATCTAAATTAAACAATTGTCAAGGTTTCGTGTTACTGAACTAATCGCTACCTTTGCAGCGGTTTTGTTAACCTTAAAAAATGATCCAGACAGATATTATCATCATCGGTGCGGGGCCAGTAGGACTCTTCACCGTATTCGAAGCAGGACTCTTGAAATTGCGCTGCCACTTGATTGACTCATTACCACAACCTGGCGGACAATGTTCAGAGATTTATCCGAAAAAACCGATCTACGATATTCCCGGTTTTCCTTCTGTTCTAGCCGGGGAATTGATTGATAATTTAATGGAACAGTCGGCACCATTCAAGCCAGGGTTCACTCTCGGTGAGGCTGCCTTGTCCATCGACAAAACTGAAGATGGTAAATTCATAGTAACCACTGTGAGAGGTACACAACATGAGGCACCAATTGTAATTATTGCTGGTGGGTTGGGTGTATTTGAACCGCGTAAACCACCTATCGACAATTTGGAAGCATTTGAAGACAAAGGAGTTGAATACATCATCAAAGATCCAGAATTTTACCATGGCAAGCGTTGTGTCATTGCTGGAGGTGGTGATTCGGCGTTGGACTGGTCAATTTTCCTTGCTGAAAATAATATCGCGAGCGAGGTTGTTCTTGTTCACCGTAGCAGTTCATTCCGTGGTCACCTTGATTCGGTTCAAAAGGTGATTGACATGGCTGAAAAAGGTAAAATCAAGTTGGTAACCGAAGCGGAGGTTACGGGAATCAATGGAGATGGAAAGGTCGAAAATGTGGTTATCACACACCAAAAGAACGGTGAGATGATTCAAGAAGCGGATCACTTTATACCTCTATTCGGTTTGAAACCAAGCCTTGGTCCTATTGCTGATTGGGGATTGGAAATCGAGAAAAATGCAATTAAGGTGGATACGCTTGATTATAGAACAAACATCCCGGGGATATATGCGATTGGTGATGTCAATACCTACGAAAATAAATTGAAGTTGATTTTGTGTGGATTCCACGAAGGTACCTTAGCGGTTCAGTCGGCTTTCGCGCGCATCCATCCTGATAAGAAGAATATCTTGAAATACACCACAGTTAATGGTGTCAATGGGTTCTAGCGAGTCGTAATTTTATGCTGATGCGCAATGAATAGAAGGAACATCAATGCCGTAGTTATTTTGGGGATTATTTCCCTGGCAAGTATCCTCCTTGTGCAAATGGTGTGGATTCGAAAGACCATCGCCATGCAGCAAACGAATATCGCGATTCAGGAACATGAAGATAGCTTGAACCTAAAGCAGTTTTCTGAACAAGCACACATCGCTTTACGGAACGTGTTGGAAGAAATTTCAACACAGCATGCAGACAGCTCAGACCTATATGGTGCTGTGAAGCAGGTGCGCACGAATTATTTCGCGGTGGATGTCAACGAGGAATTACATCCGTATTACCTTGAAACGCTCCTCAAAAGAGAATTCTACGACCAGAGCATACACCAAGATTTTCAATACGGGATTTATGACTGCTTCACAGATTCAATTGTTTTCGGGAATCTCATCAAATTCACCAAAGACTCCCTCTATGCACCAGTATCGGACACCTTGAATGGGATCACATCTGCCAAGTTGAGTTGGAAAAAGGATGGACATTACTTCACGGTGCATTTTCCAAATGTTGCAGCCAAAAGTATTCAATCTCCAGATGAACTTATTTCACCATGGATTTATGTGACCATTATCGTCCTTTTGGTCTTGGTGTTTTTTGGCTATTCCATCAATGTTATAGTGCGTCAGAAAAGAGTGTCTGAAGTAAAAACAGATTTCATCAATAACATGACGCACGAACTAAAGACACCGATTTCAACCATTGGATTGTCGAGTGAAATGTTGATGAAGAGCGATTTTTCTAATGATCCTGAGAAACTTAAGCGTTACGCAAGCATCATATATAAAGAAAACAAACGTTTGGAACATCAAGTAGAAAGGGTGTTGAACGTTGCCAAGTTGGATAAGGAAGAATTGACACTTTCTTGCGAATCAATGGATTTGCATGAGCTCATCGATGAGGCACGCGAGAGTTTTGAATTCAATCAATCCGAGTTGGGTGGAAAGCTCACTATTGAATTAAATGCAGAGCAACATACTTTAAAAGCGGATGCTGTACACTTGACGAATGTGGTCTACAATCTTTTGGACAATGCCGTAAAGTATTGCGAGCAGAAACCGGAAATCACCTTGACAACCCGCAACGAAAAGAAGGGACTTGTTTTGGAAATCACTGACAATGGAATCGGTATAAAAAAGGAAGATCTTCGAATGATTTTTGACAAGTTCTACCGCGTTCCCACTGGGAATGTTCACAATGTGAAGGGCTTTGGCCTTGGTTTGTTTTACGTCAAACTAATCATCGATGCGCACAGAGGTAAGATCGATGTGAAAAGTAAACAAGGTGAGGGGACAACCTTCACGATTTGGTTACCGCTCGATTAAAAGGAATGGCGATCTAGTATAGCTGCCATGTCTATCTGAATTTTTTCTGCTTCCTTTCTAGCGCAATCTGCAAAGTCAATTCCATTTGATGCATAGATGATCCCTCTTGAAGAATTGACAAGCAAACCACAATCTGAATTCCAACCGTATTTCGCTACATCTTCGAGTGATCCACCCTGTGCACCAACACCCGGAACCAAGAAGAAATGGTCAGGCACAAGCTTTCTAACTTCTCCAATTCCTTCGGCACGCGTTGCACCAACGACAAACATCAGATTCTCTGGCGTTCCCCACTCACATGATTTACGCAAGACCTTTTTGTACAGTTCTTCACCATTTGCATCTTGAATCATCTGAAAATCAAGTGCTCCTTTGTTTGATGTCAAGGCCAATAAAATCACCCATTTATTGTCGAATGCCAAAAAGGGTGAAACGCTATCTTCCCCCATGTAGGGCGCAACGGTTACAGAGTCACAGTTGAGGTAATCGAAAAAAGTTTTCGCGTAATAGCTCGATGTGTTGCCGATATCACCACGCTTGGCATCCGCGATGGTGAAGATATCTTTAGGGATGTAGTCAATGGTTTTTTGCAACGATTCCCAACCCTTTGGACCATAGCACTCATAAAAGGCAATGTTTGGTTTGTAGGCAACAGCGAAATCTTTTGTTGCATCAATGATGGCCTTGTTGAACTCAAAAATTGGATCTTCCGTATCAAGCAGATGCAAAGGAATTTTAGAAATGTCTGTATCTAGTCCAACGCAAAGGAATGAACGCTTCAGTTTAATTTGTGCAATGAGTTCGGTTCTTGTCATGTTGGAGTAAATTCGCCCACAAAGGTAATAAACCCAACGAATTTATTCTCTACGGAATAATCACTTGCTTCACAGATTTCGTTTGTACGGAAAAATAACCCAGGCATCCGCCGACGATGTTCGAGGTTGGGTTGGCAGGAGTTGCTCCTTGTTGGTTTTGCTGTAGGGCATAAAAGAAGTCGTACACCTCACGGTTGATGTTGAGCATCTCCACATCAATCGTGTCACCTGAATTCACACCCTCTGCGAAAAGTGGCTCTTGTGCAAGGTTACCGTCGTTGAATTGGTCCGATTGAATAAATATACCAGGCAAAGGCTTGCCGTGTTTCAGTAATTTAAATTCATAATAATTTGCGACACCTCCTGGATCCAAGCGTATGGGCACGATTGAATTGAACGTTTGTGGACCGAAAGTAAACGGAAACGTGATTACATTCAATAAGGTCACAGCTTGAGGAACAGATGCCGTTGATAAAAACAATTCACCATCAATGGTCACTTGAAGAGTATATGTTCTGTCAGCGCTGATTGGATAATTAAATGTCTCGTATCGACCCGGTGCCACCAGCGACATGGCTTGTGAATTGCCCAAATCATCGGTTAGGATTACAACGGCATTGTTAATGGATGGAGCGGGACTAGAGTCGTCAATGTTCTGTGTTTGAGTAATATCAACGCGGTGAACAGAATCTCCTAAAGTGACATGACCTTCAATCACGTATTGCGGATCTTTGTCATTGATGTTCACATCGATGACTTTTGTGCATGATCCCAAAACGAAAATCACCACAACTGCACTTAATACTTGAATAAAGCCTCTCATCTTATTTGAATTTAAAGTTGTACGTCACGGAAGGAATCCATCGGAACAGTGATGTCTGAACAGCTTCTGTCACATTTGGGTTATCAGCGTTTTGTCTAAAATCAATGGTGAATGCATTCTCACGTCCATACACATTATACACGGAGAAGTTCCAGCTGCTTTCGAATTTCGGGGTGCTTTTTCTTAACCAAGTTACACCTATGTCCATGCGGTGATAGGCAGGCATACGGTAGCCATTTCGCTCGGTATAAAGCAATTGTGTTTCTCCGTTGATGATGTATTTCCCTGACGGGAAGGTGATGGCATTTCCAGTGTAGTAGACAAACAACGCAGAAATACTCAACTTAGGTGTAATGTCGTAAATCCCCACAATCGAGATATCGTGCGTGCGGTCTTGTTTTGCTGCATACCAGTTGTCGTTGTTGATTCCTTCAATCTTGCGTTCAGTGCGGGACAATGTGTACCCAACCCAGCCCGTAAGTCGTCCCATTTTTTTCTTAAAAATAAGTTCAACACCATATGCTCGTCCAATGCCATAAAGCAATTCACCTTCAATCAATTCGTTGGCTTGAAGGTTCGCACCATTTCGGTAGTCAATCTGATTCTGCATGGATTTGTAGTAGGTCTCCACATTGAATTCAAACATGTTTTCCTTGAAATTTTTAAACCATCCCACAGATATTTGATCGCTAATTTCTGGTTTCGTATTGATGGAAGAAGGAATCCACAAGTCAGTAGGTGAGGACGTTGTTGTGTTTGAAATAAGGTGTATGTACTGAGCATTACGTGCGTACCCTGCTTTGAATGAAGCTGATTTTGAATACACATAACTCAATGAAACACGCGGTTCGGGAATAAAGTAGGATTTTACGAAGGAATTATTCGAATAGATATTCGTGTCAATCACATCTCCTGCTGCGTTGTATGAATAGTTGTTGCCATTGTTCCCTAGTACCGAAAACGTACTCAAACGCACACCATAACTCACGTTAAGTTTCTCACTAATCGACCAGTCATTGGTAACGAACACAGCACCTTCGAGTGATTTGTTCGGGGTAAGGTCTTGTGTGTTAATGCCAGAAGCTTCATTTGCTGTGATCTGACCTGGAACAATTTCGTGATGAATGGCGTTGATTCCAAATTTAATTTTATTTCGCGTATTCATGTAATACTGGAATTCTTGCTTGACATTAATGTCGCGAATAATTGATTTCACGTCAAATGAAATGTCCGCATTGGAAATTGCAATTTTATAATCATAAGAACTATAGATTAAAGAAGTGTTTGAAAATAGCTTATCTGATATAAGATGGTTCCAACGCAAGGTACCCGTGGCATTACCCCAGTTTATTCCAAATTGGTCTGCTAAGCCAAGTTTGTCTCGTCCAAAATATCCCGAAAGGAATAGCTTGTTTTTGTCGTTTATGCGGTAATTGACTTTGGCATTTAAATCATAGAAAAACAAAATATTGTCTTTGAATTGATCCGTAGCTTTTAAAAATACATCCGCATAGGTGCGTCGTCCAGAAAGTAGGAAGGAAACTTTATCTTTCACGATCGGACCTTCAACATTAAGGCGTGATGAAATAATTCCAAGTCCTCCACTCACATTGTAACGCTTGATGTTCCCATCATTCATCTTGATGTCGAGTACAGAAGCCAAGCGACCACCATAGTTGGCAGGTTGATTTCCCTTGTAAATCACCGCGTCTTTAATAGCATCTGAGTTAAATGTAGAGAAGAAACCCAACAAGTGAGAAGCGTTGTACACGGGTGCTTCATCCAGTAGGATTAGGTTTTGATCACCTGAACCACCCCGAACATAGAACCCAGAGTTGCCTTCTCCTGCACTTTTCACTCCCGGTAAAAGTTGCATTGTTTTAATGATGTCTTTCTCACCCAACAATACCGGGATTTTAGCAATCTCTTGAGGATTCAGCCGTTCGATTCCCATCACGGCTTCGGTGATGTTTTGGTCGTTTTTTTTCGCTGTGGCGTTGACTTCTTTTAAATCAAGAAATCCATCTGCATATGGTGCAAGTTGAACGTTAAGTTGATTGTTTTTGGTCAAATCGAGATCAAACTCTTTCGGCGAATAATCCATGGATGAATAAACGATGGTATAACGTCCTTTCGTCAAGGTAATCGAATAAAATCCGTACTCATTGGAGATTGCACCGATGTTTTGACCCTTTACACGAATCGTTGCGTTGATCATTGCTTCTCCGCTTAAGGAATCAGAAACTGTTCCGCTTAGTGTGAATTTATCCTGCCCGAACGTGATGCTGCAAATCGCGAGAAGGAGAATGGTTAAGGTAAATTTCATTGAACGTTTATACTATTGAATGCTATTTGATGCTTTTTCTAGCCAAAGCATGCCTGAGACTTTATTATAAAACTTTAGTTACACGGAATTAAAAAAAAGCCTCTACTTACCAATAAAAAATAAAGACCAAAAATGTTTCGTGATGGTATTTAAAAAGCATCTTGACCTTGAAGCTTTTCAGCATTTTCTGCCAACTTCAAAGAATCAATCATGTCCTTGACATCACCGTTCATGAACGCACTCAAATTGTAGATTGTCTTGTTGATGCGGTGATCCGTAATACGCCCTTGCGGATAATTGTAGGTGCGAATTTTCTCGGAACGATCTCCTGTAGAAACGAGGGTTTTTCGTTGTGCAGCACGCTCATTGTGTACACGATCCAATTCTTTTTGGTAGAGACGTGAACGCAACACAGAAATGGCTTTTTCCAAGTTTTTATGTTGCGAGCGTCCATCCTGACATTCTACCACAGTGCCAGTCGGAATGTGTGTCAAACGAATTGCAGATTCTGTTTTGTTGATGTGCTGCCCACCCGCTCCTGATGCTCGGAAAGTATCCTTGCGGACATCGTTCATGTCAAGGTTGAAGTCAACTTCTTCAGCTTCAGGTAATACAGCAACGGTAATCGCCGATGTATGCACTCGTCCTTGAGATTCCGTTTCAGGAACGCGTTGTACACGGTGAACACCTGATTCAAATTTCAAGGTTCCGTAAACACCTCCACCGGTAATTTCGATGGCAATCTCTTTGTATCCTTTTACAGAACCTTCCGATGAATTCATCACCTCATATTGCCAACCCATTTCCTTAAAGAACATGGTGTACATGCGGAAACAGTCTTCCACAAAAATACAGGACTCATCACCACCTGTCCCTGCACGTAGTTCCATGATGGCATTTTTGTCGTCCTCAGGATCTTTAGGGATCAACATCATCTTGATTTCTTCTTCCATTTCTGGGCGCTTCGTTTCAAGTTCGTCGATCTCCATCTTCGCCATTTCACGCATCTCAGGATCTGTCTCGATTTCTAAGAGTTCACGTGAGCTTTGAATGTTCCCAAGAAGATTTTTATATGTCTTGTAAATGATGTCAAGTTCTTCGAGGTCTTTGTATTCCTTGTTTAACTTAACGTATCGTGTCATGTCGGCAATGATGTCTGGATCGACAATCATTTTCCCCACTTCGACAAAGCGAAAATGGATGGCTTCAAGTTTTGAAAGTAAATCTGACATGCGGAAATGTGTTAAAGTAAAGGATTATTTAATGGACAAAGGAGAATGGACAAAGGAGAATGGACAAAGGACAAAAGACGAAAGACGAAAGACAATCCTTCTTTGCTCTGTGAGCTTCGAAGGATGAAAGAACTAAGCAGCGCTAATACTCAAATGTGCCGAATTCCGATTGTATGGTCAATTTCTTTCCTTCATGTGCTTCTACACGTCCAACTATTTTTGCTTCGATATTGAAAGATCGGGAAATTTCCATGATCGCCTCGGCATGTTCGGGTGAAACATAGATTTCCATGCGATGACCCATGTTGAACACTTTATACATTTCTGACCATTCAGTGCCCGATTGTTCATGAATCAACCTGAACAGCGGTGGTACAGGGAAGAGCGAATCTTTGATGATATGTACGTCATTTACGAAATGAAGCACCTTGGTTTGTGCGCCACCCGAGCAATGCACCATACCATGAATGTCCGAGCGGTGATGATCAAGAATTTTCTTAATAACAGGCGCATACGTTCGTGTGGGTGAAAGCACCAATTTTCCCGCATCTAGTGGAGAGCCTTCCACAACATCTGTTAAGTCTTTTTCTCCAGAGTAAACCAGTTCTTCTGGCACTGATGGATCAAAACTCTCTGGAAATTCTGCCGCCAATTTTTTCGAGAATACATCGTGACGTGCGGATGTTAGACCATTCGATCCCATGCCGCCATTATATTCACTTTCATATGTTGCCTGGCCAGAGGAGGCCAATCCAATGATGACATCTCCCGGTTGAATTGTGTGATTTGAAATTACATCCGAACGTTTCATGCGGCAAACAACCGTAGAATCCACAATGATTGTGCGCACAAGGTCACCGACATCTGCAGTTTCTCCTCCTGTGGAATGAATACCAATTCCTTGTTCGCGAAGCGTATTTAATAGTTCTTCAGTACCGTTGATGATGGCAGAGATTACTTCGCCAGGAACCAAGTGTTTGTTTCGACCAATGGTGGAAGAAAGAAGAATTTTATCCGTCGCCCCCACACAAAGAAGGTCGTCGATGTTCATGATTAAAGCGTCCTGAGCAATTCCTTTCCACACGGATAGATCGCCAGTACGTTTCCAATACATATAGGCCAAAGAAGATTTTGTTCCAGCTCCATCTGCGTGCATCACGATACAGTAATCTTCATCTCCAGAAAGATAGTCGGGTACAATCTTGCAAAATGCCTGTGGGAACAAGCCTTTATCGACATTCTTGATGGCGTTGTGGACATCTTCCTTTCCTGCGGAAACCCCTCGTAAATTATAGCGCGTATCTGCCATGTGTTATTGAAAGTGCAAAGATAGTGAGAATTGGAATAGTTAATAGTAAATTACGAATTACGAGTTACGAGTTACTCATTTGGTGGCTCCTCCTCAGTGCACACGTGAGGTGCGCAGTATACTCAAAGCCACGAATTTTGAAGCAAAGTCAAGTCCTTTGTCCTTTCTTCATTGTCTTTCGTCCATAACGAGAAAACTCCAACAAGTTCGAAGAATAATCTAGTCCTAATATCTTAATATCTTAGCATCTTTATGTCTTTCTCCGCCGTGTGACTTCGAGAACCTCAGTCACCATCGAGAACCTCAGTCACCAGAGAAATACATAAGTCTATTGTCCATTGTCCCTTGTCTTTCGTCAATAACGAGAAAACTCCAACAAGTTCGAAGAATAATCTAGTCCTAATATCTTAATATCTGAGCATCTTTATGTCTTTCTCCGCCGTGTGACTTCGAGAACCTCAGTCACCATCGAGAACCTCAGTCACCAGAGAAATACAAAAGTCTATTGTCCATTGTCCTTTGTCTTTCGTCAATAACGAGAAAACCCCAACAAGTTCGAAGAATACTCTAGTCCTAATATCTTAACATCTTGACATCTATTTTCCCACACTCAGCTCCACCAACCTTATTTGCAATTTCAACATATTCAAATTCTGAATAACCACAGAAAAACTCGTATGCATGAAATTCAATTTTTCCCAAGGTTCTATCGGACCAGTTTTATCATTAAATCGGTAGCCATCTTGCGTGTTGAATAGCTTTTCCGCATCAACTTTTGCTTCTTTGGCCAAAATTGAAATCTCATTCAATCCTTTTTTGATGGCAATAAGTGCTTGGACCGGTTGCTGGGCGTGTGTGAAGAGGACTATGTCGGATTGATCTGCATCGCTTCCATAGATCCTGCAAATTTTTGCTTCAGAGAGACCACGATGTTCCTTTGGTAAGGATTGAATCAGGGCTTTTTTCAAGGCATCAATTTGAGCACATACCGCGTTGCATTTGTTCGTCAATAATGTTTCCTTCAAGGTACTATCTGAAGTGGTCAATTCACCTGCAAATGCTACAGTCGCTAAAACGCGTTCATTTGAAAGTGACTGGGTTTCATCCGACCACTTGCTGTTTCTCAAGGCTGTTAGTGCGAACAACATTCCACCCGCTACAAGGATTAAAATGGATGAAATGATGGTGTTGACTTTTGTTTCAGCATTTCGTATCCCAGAGAAGAAAAAGAGGGGGAGAAATACGAACAGAAGTATGCCTAAACATGAAAGCCAAAGGATGTTTGCATAAGGCCAATGCATCAGCTTGAATAAGGTTGACAAGCCGAATAGAAAACAAAAAATTGTGGCAATTCCGATGGTTAATTTTTGGCTGCGTAAATCCACTTCTCGTGTTTTGAAAAGAAAAAGAATGGGCAGAAACAAAAAGCTGAATACAGCAATGGAAGCGAGTTGCAATGCAGCGGCTCCTGGCCAGTGCATCAATTTAAATAGGATTCCTGTGGTGAAACAGATGGCGGTAAAAGCTCCGCTGCGAATCATTACATTTTTCATGGCATAATAATTTTTAAAAGTGAGTACTAATTTGGTCTCCTCCTGAATTTCTTCCAGGTTTCGATGATAAAAACGTGGAATAATACGTGCGTAGAAATCTTCAAACTGATCTTTATCAGTCATCTCCTCTTCTATGACACAACAAATGTGATCCACCAACGACAGCCGCAAATCCTCCATTTCAATCCCATTGCGCAATAGGTCGTCATGGATAAATTGAACTTGTTTTTCGCTGAGCGCAATCATGCTTCTCCTGCCCTAGGTTGCAAGTCAAGCAAGATGAGCATGGTCGCCATAAATTCAGAAAACTCTGTAACTTTTTCATGCGCCACTGTTTTTCCCGAGGGGGTTATTGTATAGTATTTTCGGAGGCGATTTCCTACATTCACCACCTCAGTGGTCAAAATTCCTTGAGCCTCTAATGCATGCAGTGTAGGATACAAAGCACCTTCAGTCAACTGAATTTTTCCACCTGTGAGATTTTTTACCTTTTGCGTAATCTCATACCCATACATTTTTTCCTCATCAGAAAGCAAGGCCAAAATGATTGTCTTTAGTGTTCCTTTAATCAATTCGGACGAATACATAAACGTGTTGTTTATGCAAAGGTAACAAATATACCTAAGAAAATTATGTATTGTGAAAAATGATGTAAAGAATTTGATGCTGCGCAATTTGATGCCTTGGCAATTGGAGATTTGATGCCTTCGGCAATTCGTGATTTAGAGTATTTTCTTAGAACATAGATCGCTTCGCTT
>Ga0315908_10001644_pt1 | contig 16670 bp, 5 predicted proteins | sample LakEriMetagenome_12_FD_203520 | JGI IMG/M metagenome (GOLD analysis project Ga0315908, IMG submission 203520) | Freshwater fungal communities from buoy surface, Lake Erie, Ohio, United States - Buoy 4 MA124 | ecosystem: Environmental > Aquatic > Freshwater > Lake > Lake biofilm | place: USA... | reverse complement strand
CATATATTTAATGTTATTTATTTAATTAGAATTATTATTATTATTATTATGATTATTATTATTATTATTATTATTATTATTATAATTATTATTATTATTATTATTATTATTATTATTATTATTATTGTTATTATTATATATTATAAATAATAATAATAAAAAAGTTATATATATAAAAATGATATTTGATATCTAAAATAGTTATAAAAATGATATTAATAATGGATAGAATAATACTTGACAAGCCTTAAACTCAGGGATGAAATGCTTGCTAACAAAGATGGCTACCTCCTTTCCTCCATGACCATCAAAAACTCCGAAAATATGAGTATCAACATCAATATCAACTTAAGCAATATGAGCATCTTCCATGCTCATTCTCCAGCCTTACATACATGAAGCTGCGAACTCATATTTAGCGTTTCCTCCCACATCTGTGTGTTTATCCTTCTTTGGCTCTGACAAGTAGATTCCCATTTCTTATCTTATTATAATCAATTATTATCTAAATTATCTTAATTATTTCTATATTTTTATACAATTTTAAACAATTCATATCTTTTGACTATTATATTCTATTCAATATATTATATATTTTATTTATATCTATTTTTATATTCATTATTTTAAATCTAATTTATTTTCATACTATTATTAAATATTACATCTATTATTTATTATTATGATCATTCTTATTTTTCTATACTTTCTTTTCTTTTAATCTTACAATCATGTCTTTTCTAAAGTTTTTTAAAAAAGTTTTACTGCTGGATAATTGTTTAGTTAGTAGTATTCTTTGATTGGTTAATTTAATGTAGATATTAATAGTGAGATGGAGATTAGAGTTAAATTCAAAGAAAATGTAAAAAATAAATTCAGCTAAAATGATAATATATAGAACAGGTTTTATATTTAATTAGCTATTTTTGATGAAAATTATTATAATTAAGCTATGAAAAATGACGTTTGTCTTCATAAAATATATATGTCATAGTATTTATAATTAATTATTAAATAATTAGAGAATTTAAAAAACTACATGTTAATTTAAATGGAAAAGAAACTGTTTATAAAATTAAAATTAATATGAAATAACCATCACAGCTTTATTATACAATTTTTGATTGCAGTCAAGTATATTATGATGTTTTGTCTTTGAATATAACTAAAGAAAATGAAAATTCTGATTTATTTGGTAATAATATTTAATATATAAATTCATAACATTAATATAATTAATATAAAATTTTTCAAATCATTTATTTTATTAAAATAAAAATTATTATTGCAATAAATTTAATAAATATATTAATAATAATTAAATTATTTAAGAATTATACAAAAACGATAAATTTTTAAAATTATAAAACTCAATATTGCAAGTAGAATTAATAACAACTTAAGAAAATGGATCCCACCTTGATTTAAATTAAGAAGGTTGTTTTATTTATTTTTTAATAATAATGCTATTAATAATGCATCTAACTTTCATAATCTAACAAAACCAAAAAAATTATTAAAAAGAAAACGATTAAAGTGACAATGCAATGTATTTCCTATTTGTTGGCTGCCTTCTACAATCAATTGGAAATGTTGCATATTTGATCAATTATTTTTTCTAATATTATTATGGATGGCCTATTCATTTTTTTAGTCTTTTAGCTCATTTCGGCACCAATATTTCTCAATATATTATTTCAGTATTTCTTATTCTTTTGTCTTACGGTTGGTCTATAAAGCAAAAATTGGATTAAGATGTTTTAGAAATCTATTATATTTCCATGATTATGATTGGATTCACTTAGGCTATGATTGTAATTGTAGATAGAATTACTGATGCTAATTCATATTAGTTTAATGATTATACTAATACTATAGGTTATGTTTTTATTACTTTCAGAATCATTTTATTCTGTTTCTTTATTTTCAATGTTTCATGTAATTCTTATTTTTTATTAAATAGATAAATTGTTAAATGAAAAGTCAAAGAGTCATTTATATTTTGTTAAATAATTGATGATATTTGGAACTTTGTATTTTTTGTAATTTATTCTGGTTTTATTGGTTGAAACTATTTTTGAATAACAAAATTGGTTATTAGGAATTATGATGATTAATTTAGGTTTAAATTACTTAAGTAATCTATACTTAAGATATATGTTGATTAATAAAAATAGTTGTTATTCTAAAATATCTATTGCGAATAATCAATTTAATTTACCTTAATATGGTTTTAAAAATAATTGAATAATATTATTAAACTATCAAATTTTATTTATCTTAATTTTATAGCTTGTTTTAAAAATTAATTTTGAAATATTTATATCTTATAAAATTGAATATTATGTATTTATAATTAAATACATTAAACTTTAAATAAAAAATCTTTTAATAATAAACTTGATAATCATTTAAAAATGTAATAACATAAAAATAAATATAAAATAATATTAGATTTGATAATAAAATGAATAAAGATCAAAGAGCAAGAATTCTAAACTGACCGAACTTCTAAACAATCATTTAATAAAGATTAGACTTAACAGCTGGCTTAATATACTTAGCAATATAAGCTTAGAAATCAGCGATCTACTTTTCAGTGACATTCTTCAAGAAGAAATCAAAAGTAATATAAGAAGCAGGTTAGATTTCATCCTTAGTATTAACTATATTTTAGAACTTAACCTAAACAGAAATAAAGTCTTTATTCCTGTAATTTCTCAATAAAGTAATATTGAACTAATCGTGCTAAAGATTGACAGTAATTTACTATACTCCAATATCATCAAACAGAACATCATAGAAATCTGCAAATTAACTGCTAGTTAAATTCTTAACTCCATCATTAACCAACTTCAAGTTACCTCTATCTGAGGTCTTGGAAGGGAAAGTTACCTAGATCTATCCAGATTCATAATTCACAGAGGATTTAAAGGTCTGAGGAATTGCGAAAAAGTATAATTGCTTTTCGGTTCTTTAAGGATATTTCTTACCTGACCATACTTGGGAGTAGCAGTCAATCTGGGTTGAGATTGTCAGCAGAGGCAGTAAAGCTAAAAGGATTAATTTCATTTTTCTATTTATATTTTATTATTCATCCTTTATTTATAATTAAGATACTATATCATTATTGTATAATATTTTAATATACTATCATATATTCTATTTATTTTTTATTTACTCTTTATATTTTTTATATATTTCCACTAAATTTATATTATCTATCTTTATTTATTTTTAATGATTAATTAAATAATTTCTTAATATAAATCATTTACTCACCAACTAGTTAACTTATGTTAGCCAGGTAGCAACACTATTTTTATTAGTAAACTTGATTTTCAATAAATTTAAATCATCATAAATATATTCTTTATTAGATGGTTATTCTTTAAAAGTAATTTCTACAATATTAGTAATTTTATTAGTTAATCGAATAACTTTTATTTATTCTAAAATTAATGATATCAAAATTTATTACTTCTGATGTATTTTTCTTTATAAATAGATAAAACAGTAAGGTATTTATCACGAGTATTAAATATCAACTTAGTTTAAACCATCTTTAACTCTTTACTCTTCTAATCAGATTTTAAATATGATAAACCTTCAATTATTAACTCTTTTTCTAATTAATTATTGTTATTATCATTATTATTTTTATTAGGTTTATTTTCACTTCTGCATTCATCATTTAATTGTTAAACACTAGAATCTGATTACGATGAAACTTTTCTACTCTATACTGTATTAACTTATTCAAATAAATCTTGTCCACTTTTTTCACTTGCAGTATTTGTTTTTAATCCTGTTTCACTTATAAATGAACTAATCATCATTTTTCCTCTGATTTGTTCCAAAAAATCAATATTCAATTATTCATTTATCTTTTCATCATTTAATTTTCTATCTATTTAATTCAATAATTCTAATATTTTTTTTTGCTTTGGATTTTTGTCTAGTACCAATATTAAATTTTTACAAAGCCAAATTATAATTAATAACAAATATCCTAATAGTAATTAATAATACTTTGAAAATTAATCATGAATTTCTTCTAAATAAATATAACTTATAACATATTTATAAAAATATTTTGTTAATGTTTAATTTTCTGAAATTATACTAATTTTAATTGCATAATAAGTTATTAATCCTATTATAGGTACAATGGTCGTTATTTAATAAATTATTTCATCAAAAATAACTAAAAATAAAAATAAAACCCTTTTATTTTATATAAATAAATACCATTTTTATAGTTGGATATTATTTAATTGTACCGGTTTTTCCCTTAGTAAAAATAAGCTCGTTTATAAAAACAAATACAAAAAAATAAAGTGACTGTAAAATTTATTAAAATATATACTTTAATAATGAAGAAATCATATCTGAATTTAATTTTATAATTATCTTTATCATTATATGTATTTTATAATTAATAAAATTGATATTTATTTTACTTTTTATAATTAATAAATTAATAATATATAAATATTTTAAATTATAAAATACTAAATTATATTAGTTATATTTAAATTTCTTATACTAATTTGATAAATTTATTATTATTTAAAATTATTTAAATTTTAAATAATACAATTTATTTAATTTAAATATATTAATTTTTTTTTCATAATATTTAATTTTATATAATATATTTTTCTTATTTTATTTCTTATTATTTTTATTTGTAATTTATCTTCTTTAAAATAACTCCAGTAAATAGAATAAAAATCTAAATTTGATTTATAAATTAAAAATACTTAAAAAATAGCAGAAATTGATGAATAAAGTAAAATATAAGTTTTATAGTCATTTTTAATTTAGTTTTTATAATTAAGTTAAAATAAAATTTCTTTAAAAAGAATTACTACAATAATTATTTACAAAATTAAATTAATAAGTAAGAAAATTATGAAAACTATCATAGCATCCTAATTTTTATTTCCAAGTAATCCGATAGTGCTTACAAAAAAAGTTATGAAACTGACAAAAATAGATCCAATCGAAAACTGAATATTTTAATTTAAAAAACTATTATAAGGAATAAATTTAAACATTACTCCGATGGCTATGATAAAATAAACAACACCTAAAAAACAATTAAAAAAATTTAATGACTTGAATAAAACATTAATAAATTTTTAATTAAATTTATTTATCTAACAACAAAATTTTTAAATATATTATTTCCTTATCTTGTTAATATTATTTTCTCTGCTAATAATTTCTTTAAGCAACTTCAAGAATACTTAATCCAAAATTACTAAATCATCTTCTTCCAAATTTATTTCAAAAAAAGGGGCATTCCATTTATTAGCCAAATATTACCCTTCTGATGTCTTTATTTCTATTTCTTTTGTATTATAGAAATATTTTATATATTAATTTTTGTTGCTTATTTTATTAAGATTTGTTTTATTTCCAATTAATACTATACTTATGCTTCTATTATTGTTAACTTGGAGCAATTTATCATGTAATTTAATCAGTATTTCTAAAGATTTTTTGTCATAAATTGAATAAATTAATACATATCCATCTACATTTCTTACATATTTTTATTGATATATAAGACTAAATTCATCAATACTTAAACAATCAATAATATTTAATTAAATTTTATTATTGTTATACTTTATGAATTTTTAATATAATTATTCAACTTCGATTAAATTATATTATTATTAAATTTAGTTTAAATTCTATTTGTATATATATCTGTAAACAAAATTAGATTTTCCTACTTCTTTGGCTCCTAAAATTAAAATGGTTTTATTTTCTCTTTACAAATTTAAGTTTTAAATATAATTTTATTTGTTTTTTTCTATTAAGTTTTTGTTTTAATTTTGATTTGACATTATATCCAGTTCATTTAAATTCAATTCTTCTTACTAACTCATTTTTAATATATTTTATGATTTTTATTAAAATTTTATTTACTAGATTATAATAAAAATTATTTAATATTAATTATAAAAATAATTATGTATTTAATTATATATTAATAAATATTTTATTTAATTTATTATGATATATTTCAGTTTAATTAAAAATTGAATCTATTAATAATGAATCCAATTATCTTAATTATCATTTTTTATATGTTGATAAATATATTTAAAAAAAAATTGAATAAAAAACAAATGATAATAATTAATAAATAAAATTATATACATTTTTAAAAATATTTTAAGTTAAATTTTAAATAAAATAATTGAAATTTTTAAAATTATACAAAATTTTTATATATTTTGTTAATATAATAATAATTTTATTTTATTATGTTTCAAATTTAACTCTAATAAAACTGGTGATTTTATTTTACTTATTAATTTTATTAAACTTTTTAATTATCTATTAAATTTTTTTCATTATATAATTATGAAAAATCGCATTTTACTTTTTTTTAAATGTTATCTTATTAAATTTTATCTTCTTAATCACTCAATAAAATAACTGTTTTTTTATTATTAATTAATTCTTAATCTTTGTTTATACTCATAATATCAATTTAAGACAATTGATTTGATTAATTTGATAAATTTAGATTTGATTTTTTATCTATACAATTTTAGCTTTATTTTAAATTTTCATCTTAGCTATTAATACTATTTTAATTCTAGTTAATAATTAAAAATCAATTAGGTATAATTTATCAATAAATAATATGAATAATTTAGAAATATTATTTTTTAAAAAAATTGATATATAATAATTATTTAATATAAGTAAGTTTTTAAATATTACTTAGCATTAAAACATAGTAAAAATAAAAGAAAAAAAATTAAATTATTCGACTTTAAAGATAAAAGTTTAATCAAATTATTAATCTTATTTTTAATATTGATTTTCATAATAGTCATTTATATTAGTCATAACTGTTTACAAATAGTATTATTCATTTTCTTAATTATTTTATTTAAAACTCAAATAATCTTAATAAATTCCATAAGAGCCATCATTATAATCATTAATAGATTAAATAATTTGCTTAATATTCTTGTAAATATATCTCAAATTTATTACACAATTATATTTTTCACCAAATATATTAAATATTATTTTGTCAAATTCGTATTCTTTTATATTTAATTTAAGCAAATGAAAAATAAATTCCCATAATTCTAATTGTATATCATTTTATAAAATTATTTTTTTAAATAAAAACTATTCTTGAAATATTTAATCTATTCTTTCATAAAAGTTATAAATATATCTAAAGAGTAAAAACATCTCTTCATTAGTATAGATTATATTTTATATTTTATTTAATTAATTTTAACTTTACTTCCATTACAGTTCAAAATTATTATAAGTATCTTAATTACTATTTATAATTGAAAATTAACCTTCGATAATTTATTTAATATTATTTTAATTAAGATTGTTTTGAAATTTAAACTATTAAAAACTAGAAATTAAAGGTTAAAAAGATAAAAAATTAGCTAATATAATTTATTATTGTGATGAATTGTTAAAAAGAGAAAATAATAGTTAATATACTATAATTTAAATAACAGGATTTTTATAAATAATGACTTCAATAGGAGGAGGTAAACTTAGATCAGTATTTAAGTATTTATTTAATATTTAATCTTGATACTCATCATCATCATCATCAATTTCTATTATCCCTACTGTGTTAAGACAATTTAGTCTCTATTTAATTTAATTTAATAGTATCTAATTGTGTTTTAATTCTTCTAAATCTATCTATTAATTATAACTCTCATTGTCTAAATATACTTAAATTAACTATTTCATAACATTTTAAAAACTTAATTTATCTTTTTCTACTTCTTTTTTATCATTTTCTTTTTATTTATAACACAATTCTTATAAAACCTACAAATTATATTTTGATTATTTTTAATTAATAAATTTATTTCAATGAGCCTACAAAATATCAAGTAAATAATTTAATTTAATTTAAAGTTTTTATTATATATCTGAATCATTTTATTATAATAAATTATACAATAAAATAATATTTTTTTTAATTTCTTATTAATTTTAATTTTAATCACTATTATTTTCCTATTTTTATTCTTATTACTCAGGTTATAAATTAATAGATAGCTCAGTAGCTACACTTTAAATGGTTTAATTAAATATTTCAATATTAAAAAGGGATTAAAAATAAGATTTATTTTTAATCTAAATATTATTTAAAATAAAATTAATTTCATAAATCTGCCTATCAAGTTTATAAATTTCTTCTTCAATATCAAATAAATCAGAGTGGTAATTAGTTTTATCTTTATGAATATTAGTCTTTTATTAATTAGTATTTACTTTTTAATCAGGTATACCGATATATTCCCTATTTAAAATATTATTTTAATTTTCAAATTTATCTTTGAATTCTTAAGGAATTTTAAAATATGAGCTTTCATTTAATCTTTCCATAGTTGAAATTTCTAATTTAAAGTGTAAGTATCTTGGATAAGGAAATTTTTTGATATTTCTCTAATATTATTAAATATTCAATATATTTTATTGATTTGTATATTCTTTAAACTAACTTTAATCCTCTTGTGATAATTCAAATTCTGAAGATTAATCTGAATAACTTAATTAGCTTGACATATATATTTATCAAGATATTTTTATATTAAAATTTTTTATATTTATATCATTTTTTATATTCCATTATATCCTTAGTGCTATTTGAATTTTTAATTTAATTTATTATCTATTATATATTTTATATCTATTTATCTACTTAATATTTTTCATCTTAATATTTCTCATCAATTTATCTTTTTTTTTATTTTCTTTAAACTTATTTTTAAGCTATTATATCTATATTCTATTGTCTCGAAGTAAAAATCGTTTCTTATTTTAATTTTAAAGATTCAACTTACTTTTTTTCTATTTCAAAAATAGTTTATTATATTTATGAAATTTACGTTTATTATTATTATTAATTCAAATTAATCATTCCCTATTATTTTTCATATATAACTTATCATAATTTGGAATTTTCATATTTTAATTATTCATTTTCTTCTATTAATTTTTAATATTTTTCAAATGAAATTTCTATTACTGAATTTTATTGTAAATTTTCTTTTTGCTTCTTAATTAATAATTCGTTTAATAAATCAATACATTAATTATTATTTTATTATAATTCTTAATATTTGAATAATAATAATTCTTAAATATTATTTTCTTTGTGCATGATTAAGAATAAAAATAATTTAAATTGTTAATGATTAATATAAAAATTATTAAGTTATAAAATAAATTCAATAAAATATTTATATATATAATAAAAATTCTTTTAATTAATTCAAAATATTATATTTAATATTTATTCATTTTAAAACTTATTATTATTATTTTATGTATTGTAAAATATTTGATAATTTAATTTATAAGTCTAGATCTTGTAATTTTTCGTTTGATTATAAATTAAATATTTAACTTAATTATTAAATGAAATTTTAGTATTTTTCAATATCTTATTGTAAATTTTCTATCTTTATTTTATATGTTTTTTCTTCATGTATATATTTATTTTATAAAATAACTTAATTTTATAATTGCTATTAAATTTGGACGTTATCTTTTTAATATTGTCTAATTTATAATGATTTTTTTCTTACATTTTCATTTAATTATTCTATATTTAATAATTAATCTTAGATTAAAGAATTCTTTAATTTTAATTAATTTTATAATTAATCTTAATAATTCTGATTAATTTATTCTTATTCTACTTCAGAATTAAATTCCTATACTTAAATTTATTCTATTTATTTTGATAAACTCTAATTCTATGAATTATCAACTGAATCTTAATATAAGCTTTAAATTATTTTTTTTTAACTTTACATTTCTTGTTCAAATTCTTATTATTGTTATTATTATTATTCCTATAATTATTAATGTAAACTTAACGCTTATTTTTCTTTTTCTTTAAATTTGTCTTATATTTCATCATTTTATTATTATTTTTATATTTCATATATTTTTTAATTGAGATTAAAAATAATATTTTACTTTTCTTAAATTTAATTAATCTTATTTTCAATTTCACTTTCTAGATGTTTTATTCTAGATTGTAACTAATCTTGTTGTAAAATACTTTCATTTTAAATTTAAATCATTTATTAAGATTAATTTTCTTTAAAATTTTCAAATAATTATTTTAATTCTTCAAGCCCTTATTAATTGTTTTGTTTTTAAGTATCTAATTGTTATTAATTTTTAATTATTTATTATAAATATTTTTATTTCTCTTATTCGTAAAATTCTTATTAGTTTTAATTATTCAATTCTATATTTAATATATTTTCATTAATTTATTGCTATTTTTCATTGAGATAGTCTAAATGATTTAATAACTGATTTTAATATTCTAATCAATCAACTTAATTTAATTCTTATTTTTAAATCAAATTTTAACTATAAATTTCCATTTATTTTTAATTATAATTTTAATGTTTATTAATTAATATAAATTTAATAAAAATAAATTAAGAAGTATAAATTTATTTCAAGAAAAAATATCCTCTAATAAATCTAAATAACTAAAAATATCATTTTAATCATTTTAACAATCCTTATAAATACAAATAAGTTATTTTTAAATATAAAAATAATCTGGTTACTATTCAAAATTTAAGATTCAGATATATTTATAAATATTTGAGTATTAATATGGTAGCTTATTTAAATTTTAATCAGGATTAAAATTCAATTTAAATTTTAAAGTCTATTTAAATTTCATATAATCCCATTCTAGATATCCTTATGTTAAATACAAAAGAATATAAAACCAACTTTCAAGATCATCTCTTCTTGATAATTCTCTTAATTCTAGCTAATTAATACTTGCAAATCATATATTTCCTATAAATTTGTTTAAAATTTTATCTTAAATATGATTATTATTTTTGTCAATATAATGTTTACATAATCCCAAATCTATTATGTAAATAATTTTGCTTAATTCTTTACAACCAATGCATATGTTGTTTGGTTTTAAATCTCAGTGAATTATTCCCATTTTATGTAATTATTATATTCAAAATAACAATTATTAACTTATTTTAATTACACTTTTCAAACTTATTTTATTATTATTCATCATCATCATTTGTTTTATATTAGGTCCTAATAATTCCATCACCATTATATTATAATCTTATTCCCTTCTGAAGTTAATCAAATAAGGAAATCCTATCATTTTCTTTTTTTTTCTATTTTGACTATTAACCAACATTTCATTTTCCAAATTTTACTATTTTTATTATTAATACAATTATGTTTATATATTAAAATGATTTAATAAGTCAAAATAAGGATCTTAAGAAGATAAATTTAAATTAAGGTAATTTAAAATAGTAGATTCGAAAAATAACTATTAAGAAGAAGAATCACACGGTTCAATTTTAATTGCAACTTCTTATAAAGTAATAATATTAGTAGCATGAAAAACATCTCCATAAGTTCCTGCTCCTAACCGACAATTAAGTCTGTATTATTCACAAACAATCAATACTTAATCTATATTCATTTATATTAAATAATATCAAATAATATATGAATAACTTAATATTATAATATACTATAAAATATTATAATAATAACAACTTAATAAAATGAGCAAATAACTTGACCAGGATGAGTTATCCTGTCAAAATTGTTGTTAATTATTTGATAATGATAAACATATTCCCAGAATCATCAATGATTGTGGTCATACAATTTGTCAAAAGTGTTTGCAAAAATAGTTTGATTTGGCATTCAAGCTCAATAATTTCATTTTTCTATGTCCTGAAGACAAGTAAATTTCAATTAAAATTATAAGAATTATTCAATAATAGATAGTAAATAGATATTTCTTAAAAAACTATAGATAATTTCATCATTAATAAGTTTCTTCAAAAATTAATAAATTAGCGGAACATAAAAAAGTAAGAAAAAGTAACACAAAGTTCAAATAATGTAACCCAAAATAATATATCTATTTATGAAAAATCAATAAAATCATCTGAATCTTCATCAAATATAAACAATGAATCAAAAAAGAGTAATTCTTAACCAATGAACAAATCAAACGGAAATATAATGAACAACGATTTAAACAATTTGATGACTAGTGATTCTTCTGAAAATAACACAATAATAAAGTACAAATATGAGAGTGACCAATATTGTGAAAGTCATTAGAAAAAGAGAGATATAGTGTGTTTAACAGAATAGAACCGCATTTGTTCTCATTGTGCTTTGTTTGGAGGACATAATGGACATATTATCAAAACTATTGATGAGTGTATTAAGGAGCAATAGAGTCTAATTACCGAACATTAAAAGTTCATTACTTTGAATTAGCAAGAAATTAATTGAAATTTTGAAAATTAATAGACTATTAATAATTGGTTTAGCTAATAGAAGTAGGAAATTAAATTTTAAATAAGTAATCATTACGATACTATTATATAATATATTTAAAAAGTTAAGGAAAAAAACTTATCTGTTGTTGATTCTATCTAAATTTCTAATCAAAATTAGTTTTTTGAGTAAATTAATACTTAATTTGAGTAGTATAAATCTTAAGTTAACTTACTAATTAATGATAAAAATATAAATTTGCAAAATAATCCTTATTAAATTCAATATAAACTTTTTAGTCATCATTCTAAAGGTTATTATTAATATTTTATTTATCTTTAGAATTATTGATGTAAGGATTTAAAATTAATAAAGATCTTATATAAGAAGCTGATAATTATAAAAATTATCTTTAGGAATAAATAAAAAATATTGAAGTTTTATTTGATTAAAATTATCAAGATAAATTATCATAAATAGTTTTAATAAAATATAAAGATTTGTCAGAAAAAAATAAATAGTAAAATCCAATTTAATTACAAACATAGTAATCTAATTAATTAAATGATTAATAAAACAAAATAAAAAGTTAAAAAAATTAATTTTTATCTATTCAAGACATAACGTATAATTAATTATAATAGTAATAATAAAATTAATAATAATAGCTATAGTAATAATTATCTCAAAATAGTCCAATAATGTTAAAAAATTAATCTAGTATTTAATTTGATTCTCCTTTAGAAATAAGGGAAACTATTAATAGTAAAAATAACTTATTAAATGATTTAACTTATATTTAATAAGCAAATGAAAGTATAATAGATATTAATGGAATTAATAGAAAGCTTGATTATAATAAAAGAAATATCGAAATATTTGAATAAAAAAATTAAATAAATAATTTTAATTAATAATAAAATTAATTTAGTAATTCATAAACAAAAAATAAAAATAAAATATATTATGAATAAGAAATTTATAATTTGTTTAATAATATTTCATAATAAATAGATTTATCTGAAGCTGGTATTTTATATTGAAATATATTTATTATTTAGAAATAGGAAATTAAGGAATAAAAGTAATTTAAGAAGGACTTTCGGTAAACAAGTAAATAAGAATTTTAAAATTAAATAAAAGTGGAATAAATGATGAATAGCTTAATCAATTACTTAAAACATTAAAAAATAATACAACTTTAGAATATTTATCTTTATCAGGTAACTAATTGACTGAATTAACTCTAGATAATTTTTTAGAATTCTTTAAATAAAATAAAAAATCAAAGCTCAATAAAATAAATTTATGTGAAAATAAAAATATTGTTACTAAAAAGTTATTAAAAAAATTAAAACTTTTTTAACAATATTAAATAGAAATATTAACTTCATGATTTAAATAATATTATAATATTAAAAATTTTAAATAAATTAAATATTATTATTATATTTTAATTAAAATTAATAATTTATTTACATTTATTATAATTAAAATATTGACTTATAAAATTATATTTCAATCTATAACGCTTATATTATAAATAAAATTTTAAATTTATTTTTAACAATTTAATAATAAAAAATTTAATTTAAATGGAATTTAAAAGTACTATAATTAATTAAATTAATAAAAGTAATAATTATTGGTGACAAAAATACTGGGAAAACATCTCTTTAAAGAATGTATTATTATTTATTTTATTAAAGTTATGTAAATTAATCAAAATCTAATAATATAAAAAACTTGTAACCAACTGAAGGTATTGAATTTTCTTAAAAATTTATAAAATTAAACAGTATTAATTTTAATCTTTTAATATGGGATTTAGGTAAAAATAATTTATTATATAAGATAATTTTTTTTATAAATATACATTAATATTTAAATTTAAGCCGATTAATAAAAATATTTCTATTCAAATAAATGTCATATAAGAAAAACAGATGGGATTTTTGTTTTATTTGATATAACAAACGAAGATTCATTTTTAAAGTATATTTACTAATTTAAATATATTTAATTTAATCATTTCATTAAAATATCAAAAATAATTAATTCCTATTATAAAAATAAATGCGATAAAATAAATATATTTTAATTCAATCAATATTGTTTAAGCGCTTAAAAATATATAAATGAATTATTGGAAAACTTAAATGAAAATTACGTAATAATACTAATAGGTAATAAATCAGATTTAACATAATAACGTAAAGTTAGTGAATAGAATATAATTGAATTTTCGAAATTCTTAAAAATATAATATATTGAAACTTCTACATATGAATTTAAAAATATTAATTTTGCATTTGAATAGTTGATAGAATAAATTTTATAGAAAAAAAAGATATAACTTAACAATAAAGACTTAATATAAATAAATAAAATGAAATCCTAAGAAATGTAAAACTAAATATGCTGCTCATGATTTATAATATTAAAGAATAAAATTGGTAGCTATTATTATTAATATAGGATAAATTTAAAAATAAAAATAATAAATATTTCAAAAGTCCAAAAAAAGAATAAGATTATCAACCATTTAATTAATGGCAGATTCGAGTTTGAATAAATGGATTTTAGTAGATTCAAATAAATTTTACTATTCTTCAGAAGTGACAATTATTTCATCAAGATTTCTAGCGACTTAATTTTATCTAGTTTTTAAATTGAATACTATTTTTAAAATGTAAGACTATATTTTGTTATAGAAATGTTTTATGTCTATTAAATAGATACTGTTTTAATTTTAATCTTGCTTTTAAATAATATCATCTTTTATCAGTTCTGATAATATTGATTTCACTTCTTTTTAACTCAAAATTGTTAATTCTTATATTTCATTATCTTTTAAATATCTTTTAGTAAACATTGCTCTTATTACTCTTTTATGTTCCAAAGAATACTTATTCAAAATAAATTATTCACATACATTTTTTATTAATTTATCTTTTATTTTTTTAAAATTTACTGCATATTTTTGTTATTTTTCTATTAGTTTTCTGCTTATTAATTGATATTTATCTGTACTTATTAAATTCAAGTTCTTTTCTATCGATGTTAAGTCTTATTCTGACAATAATTTATTTATTTCTTAAATAGTCCAATATTCAGATGTTATTTCAATATTTGCTTGATTCAATTTCTAACTTTAAGTTAAAATACATTGGACTAACTTAGTTTGATCTTAGTTTAATCTTTTTTTAGCTACTTCCAATATCATCTATTTCACATAAATTATAATATAATACTTTTTATCGAATTAAATGAATTAATAATCTGTTGTTTATTTTATATTTTTTCTCTTTTTATATCTTATTTTTACTCATTTCACACATTTATTTTTGTTATAATAGTTAATCAAATTATACTTTTTTATTTATTTGTTAAAGGCTTGCTTAAATTTTCCTTTTACCTTTTTTTTAGATACTTTCTTATATTTAATATTCGCATTCTTTATCTTGATTTTCGATAAGATTTGCAATTTAGTTATCAATAATTAATAAATTATTCTAGATCAATTGTTAAAATAAAGATTCTAAATTATCAATTTTTAATTAAATTTCTATTTCTCTGTATGTTTAATATTTATTAATCAAGAATAATTCTGCTATTTGTTAAATATTTGATCCGTAATATTATTCAATAATTTACAAAAATCTAGAGTAATATAATAAATACATAATATTTTTTTCATTTATTTTATATTAAATAGTAATTTGACAATTTATATTTTTATTTATCATTTCTATAAATTCATTTTTTAATAAAATCACCATTATCATCTGTACTTTTTCATATTTAAATTTTGATAATTTTATTAATTGTTAAAGATCTAGTTCTTAATATTCTTAGATTAATTCAATTATTGATAAATAATCATCATCAAATTATTCTGATATCAAAAGTTTTATCAAATTGTTTGATTAATTCATCTTTTTATATCAGATTTAATATTTATTTATAATTTTTATTGTTATCCTAAATAGATTTCATAAAATATTTGAAAAAAAATTTTTATATACTTTAAATGAAATTAATAAATTTATAAATAATCATAGGAAAGAAGATTATACAATTAATCATTTTTAAATAAATTAATGTATAAAAAAAATACATTAAGCTCAATTAATTTCAGAATAAATAATTAAAATAAATAATTGATTATAAAAATTTAATTTATATTTTCATCTCCCTCCAATACACTTATCTTCATACCCTCGCCACAGAAAAAACAAGATGCTTTGACGCAGTCAAAAACAGTACTTAGTGCAAAGCCTGCCAACTTCCGAATGCATACTATTCCCATATCA
>Ga0315908_10001641_pt1 | contig 16691 bp, 11 predicted proteins | sample LakEriMetagenome_12_FD_203520 | JGI IMG/M metagenome (GOLD analysis project Ga0315908, IMG submission 203520) | Freshwater fungal communities from buoy surface, Lake Erie, Ohio, United States - Buoy 4 MA124 | ecosystem: Environmental > Aquatic > Freshwater > Lake > Lake biofilm | place: USA... | reverse complement strand
CCCAACCCCAACCCCAACCCCAACCCCAACCCCAACCCCAACCCCTTTGCTATTTCAAAAAATTTACTTTTTTTAAATTTTGATTATTTTTATATATTTTAAAAATTTTTAAATCTTATCATACAACCAAAAATTGTCTCAATATATTTTGGAATTTAAAATTATTAAAATCTATGTTATATTTTATAAGTGATATATTTAAAATTATTATTATATATAATTGTTTTTTTTATTAATATAAAGAATTTATATTTTAATTTGACCAATAAAATCGTATATTTAATACTGAAAAATTGAATTTTGATAAGTTAATAATTAAGTAATAAAATAAAAAAAAATAAATTTTACATTTAATTAAAAATTTTCAAAATAAAAATTATAAATTATTCTCTCAATATATTTTAAAGGTAATGAAAAACTAATAAAATGATAAAAAATATATAGGACAATTAATGGATAATATAACTAATTATGAAAATGATAATCAAAATTCTCTAAATAATATTCAAAATTTAAAAGAAAAAGATAATTATAAAAACCATTAATATTATACTGAATATAGTCGTTTATTTATTGCAAATATAGTTCTTTAAGTATAAATGAAGGAGTTAATATAAGAAAAATAAGATTTACTTTAAAAACTAAAAAGCTTAGAAGTAATTATCAATAATATTGTATAAATATAAAATAATAGAAATTAAAATATAATTAAAAATACTTAGTAAAAATAATGTATGTTATTGTAAAAACAATAATTATAAGAAGAAAAGAAAAAAAGAACAAGATGAGTAGCAAATCAAATAGAAAGAATATTTAAATGTCCTGTTGAAAATTGTTAGAAATCTTATGGATCGGATGGTTCATTAACTTAACACTTAAAAATAAAACACAGAAGTTTATATGATTAAATGGGATTAAGTGAAAACGAAAATTAAAATTCTAATTAATCATCTTAATTAAATGATATCAATAATATCTTAAATTAAAGAAATTCATATTTGTCAAACTTAAATATATCTAGTTAATATAATTCACCTAAAAACAATTCATAAAGTTTAAATTTTTCTTAAAAACATAATAAAAAAAATTTTAATTCTGATATAAATAATAGAGACAACGAAACAAATAGTTTTAATAAAAAAAAATAAGAGCATTTTATTTAAAATAATTAATTTTAATGATTTTAAATTTTTTATTATATATAAACTTAAACTTGTTTGTTAATCAATAAATAATATAAATTATAAATAATTTAATTATTTATTTTATTTATAAAATAAATTAGATTTAAATAAAAATATAAATAAAATGTTTAAATATTAATTCCTTATCTTAATAATTCAAATAGTAATAAATAGACAATTAATAAAAGAATAAATCAAAAAAAAAGCTGATGAAAATTCCACTTAAAAAAAATTTGATAAATATATTGAAGTACACCTTATTGCACATAGCCATGATGATGTGGGCTGGCTTAAAACAGTAGATGAATATTATTATGGACACAGAAATGACAAATAACTAGCAGGAGTTTAATATACAATAGAAGGAATAGTAACAGAACTCTTCTTAGATTAAGAGAAGAAATTCGTATATGTAGAGATTGGATTCTTTTATAGATGGTATAAGAACCAGTAGAACAAAATGAAGGAAATAGTAAAGAAGCTGGTAAGAAATGGTTAGTTAGAGTTTATTAATGGAGGAGTGTGTTAGAATGATGAAGCGACTCCTTATTATGAAGACATGATAGACTAGATGACATGGGGTCATTAGTTCCTTAAGAGGGAGTTTGGAATTGCTCCTAATGTTGGTTGGTAGATCGATCCTTTTGGACATAGTAGCACTCAAGCTAGTCTCTTTCATGATATGGGAATAGATGGATATTTCTTTGCTAGGCTAGATTATCAAGACAAGAATCATAGGTAATATCTCTTATTAAATTATCATTAAATTATGATCATTTAATTATATTTATAATGACAGATTAGATAATAAGAACCTAGAACTGATAATGAACCCTCTTTAAGACAGCAAAAAAAACAAACCAGTATTTACAGCAGCATTTTATCAATACTATTGTTCTCCTGGTGGATTTGGCTATGATATTGGTGAAAGAGATGACCCAATAATGTACGATTCCTCAATGGAATATTTTAATCTACCATAAAAAGCATAATAATTCATAGAATACTTTGAACACATGTCTGAATTCTATAAAACCCCAATTCTTCTTCACCCAATGGGCTGTGATTTCTAATATATGAATGCCAAATAAAACTTCATGAATATGGATAGACTATTAAAATTTATTTCTGAACAAAGAGAATATGATAACATCAGTATAAAATACAGTACAGTTGGAGAATATCTAAAAAAAGTAAACAATTAGAATATAACTGATTGGGAAACAAAAACTGATGATTTTCTACCTTATGGTAGTAATCCTAATGATTACTGGACAGGATATTATACTAGCAGACCTAACAGCAAGTTTCTAATAAAAGAAACTGGAAGGTTTCTTTAAAAAAGCAGAACAATGTTAATGAACCTGAAATTAACAAAAAGAATGACTGACTTATAATATCAATAATTTAAATCCCTTATCTCTGAATTGGAACTGGAAATGGGGATATGTCAACACCATGATGCTATTAGTGGAACAGAAAGGGAAGAAGTCAATTAGGATTATTCTAGATAATTAGTTAAAGCCAGAGATAATTTGTAGAAATTCATATCAGATTTGATGAATACTTTGTTTTAGGTCCAACATTCAGTAGATTTCCATTTCTGTACTTGGAATTCCACATGTGATGTTTATAATAAAAATATGAGCACTCTTTTAGCTGTTTATAATTCTTATCACCACTCAGATCCTCAGATAATCTTTAATGTTAATATAGATAGTTTTGATTATCATGTTCAGAATATCAATAACTAAGTACAAACCGATTATGAGATTATTTGTAGCAATCATCTCGATACTAACCGATGCGTTATTTATATTCAGACCACTTTACTTGCAGCTTAGTTTAATTTCTTTATTATTACTCCAATTAAAAATTTAAATCCTATTAGACCTATAAATGTTTTATCTGATTAGATTCTTTAAATTAATAATTATACTTTAACCATTTAATAATTTAAATTCTTTCAAATTTAGTCAAATAACAATCACAATAAAAAACATCAGTTTAAAATTGATTATCTTTATTATAAATCATTTTAAGATTAAGGTGATGATGAACATAGATCAGGAGTATATTAAATTTATATGAATATAAATATATTAATTATAATAGTATATTAACCAATAATAATATTAATTAGGCTTATTCTTTTAGACCTGATAAATCAAATGCTACAGCTCACCCTTATAGTGAATTTAACAGAGCGAAAGTTTACATAGGTAATTTGATAACAATAGTAGAATTATTCAATGTGAATATACAGATGAATAATAATATCCATTGTCAGTTAAAGTTCTATATTGGCAATAAGCTAAAACAAGAAACAGATTTCGATTTATTTGATATAGTGGAAATAGAAAGCTTCATAAACAGTATCAACATCGAGGACAATCAAGGTAAAGAAATAATAATGAGAATAACAAATCAATAAATAAAAAATAAAGGAGAATTTTTTACAGATTCAAATGGACTAGAATTACAGAGAAGATAATTAAACTATAGAAAAACATGGGATTTGTAAGTGTCAGAATTGGTAGCTGGAAACTATTACCCTGTGACTTAAATGATAGGTATAAGAGGAGAGGATGGTCAGGAGATGTTTTTAATTAATGATAGAACTTAAGGTGGGTCTAGTCTTAGGGATGGGGAGTTAGAGTTGATGTTACATAGGAGGATATGGGGAAGGGATGATGATAAGGGATTGTGTGAGACTTTAAATGAAAGAGATTTAGATGGAAAAGGATTGAGGGTAATATTGTATACATATAAATTTATATTATTATATTCTTAAATTAAATTATACGTAATTTTATCTAATAATATTATAATATTTTTGATAATATCATATTAATATATTATTATTTTATTAGTCTAGATAGAAACATTACCTCACAAACTCTTATAGAACTGCAGTCAAAATGTAGTACATGATGGATAACTCTCCAATTAATGCTCTAGCTCCTTTAAATTAAGAAATTACGAATTATAAGCAATAATCATAATTAATTCTTAATTGTATTTCTTTGCCTGCCTTTACTAAACTCTATCTTCTTCCTGATCAGTCTTTTGACAACTAATTCTATTTAAGACTTTAAAACATGGATTTATATGATGTCTAAGTAGATTTATCAATATTCAATATAACTGAAATGAGTTTAACTTATAACATGAATAAGTAGTAAATGGAAGAAAGAAGATTGAAATGGAATTATTAATCAAACTATCCAGAATCTAATTCTAATCATAAATTCAATGAAAATATTATCACTTTGAAACATTTTGACATTAAAACATTCTTGATCTAACAATGATCAATATAATTTTCAAATATATTTATATTTATTAGATTCTATTTAGATATAAAAATTAGTAATTATATCCAATAATAAAAATGCAAAGTTTAATATAATAACAGTAAATTGAGATTAACCTCGAAAATACATTATAAGCCATAGATTATTTGCAAAAACCTAATGAATATTCAAAAGAATAGTTTATAGTGTTTGATAATTACCTACAAAAAGTAGAAAAATCTAAGAATATTTGGGCGATTGCTCATTAAATTTTAATATCTGAATATAGTGCTGAAATCAAATTCTATGCAAGCAAGTTCTTGAAAAACAAAATCATGTACGATTTTGAAGAAGTTAATTAAAATGATTTGGCTCATCTTCTATAAAACATAACTCGTATATTTATTGCTTATATATTTTTAATAATATTTTTAATTTTATACTATTTTAATTTATTTTTATTGTCACTATTAATAATCAAATTTATATTAATAATCTTAAAATTAATTAAAATGAGAATAATTTTTAATAAAAATTAAAATAATTATAATATTAATATTAATTATTATAATATTAAATTAAATGATAATAATATTAAATTTAATTATAATAATAATAAATTTAAAGAATATCTGAACAAAGTGAGTTAAATTTCTCAAGATAACAATTTAAAGAAATCAAAATCATAACTAATTCTATGTTTCGTTTACTTCTACATGCATACCTTTGAAATATGTGGTGACCTACTCTTTTATTTAGAGCAATCAGAAATAAAGTCAAACTAAATGATGATAATTGAAGTGCTCTAATACATTGCTGAAGAAAGCACTCAAGAAAGATTAGTGATTGAAGAATCAAAACTAAAAAAGTACAACAATTATCTATGCTCTATCCAAACAAAAGTTTTAAGTTCTCTCCAAATTTTATGTCAAGATAACGCCAGCACTGAACTCAAATACAAAATACTAAAAACTTTTGACTCATGGCTTGACTTAAATAAATCCCTTGAAACTAACAAGGATCTTTTGAACAATAAAGTGGTCAGAATGGCTTTTGAAAATATCAATGAAGTTGAATTAAGTGACGTGTGTTCTTATGTTATAAGTAATACTATTAAGAATGCACACATTGATAATATTAATCAAATATAAGAATTTATTCTCTTATAATATCCTAAATGTCAGTTTATGTTGGAGGAAGAGTTTTATGATGAGATTAATAATTACATCCATATTTTCATTTAGTATAGTTAGTATTTGTTACAAAATATCAATCATTAATCTGCATTTTAATATTATAATTCTCTCTTTTAAGAAATTTTACTTATTTTTCAGCATCCTTCCTTAGAAGGTATTTATCTTATTTTTATTTTTAGAGGTTGATTTTATTGTTCGATTTTTCTTAATCTTTTTTAAATATTTGAAAAATAACAAAACTTTGATCTAAAATTATGGAAAGTAGATTTTGGATATGATTTTAGCATGTATTAAGAAAAGTCAGTACCCAAGCGAGTTATTTGAATAAGAAAATGAAGAATATTAAGAAGAAGAGGAATTATATAGATAAGAATAAGAATATTAAATTAAAAGATAGATAAGAAAAGATATTTAATATATAATTAAAAAGTTAATTAAATTAATAGGAATTAATGAATTGCTTAATTTCTTACTTTCTTCAGCAGAATCAATTCTTTAAAATAATAATAATGAATAGATTAATTATTCTTTGAGATAGTTAGAATCTATTTTATTTTTAATTTCTACATCTTTAAATAAAAGTAATTTATCATAATAATGAATTTAATATAATTAGAAAATAAAGCATCAGAAAAAACAGTTTTGATTTTAGAATTGATTTTTAATATAATAAATAGAAATATAACTCAAAAAAAAATAATATAACGATTAATTGAATTGATATTAAATTCAGCTTAGAATATTGACCAAGTTCAAAATATAGAATAATATTTAAATATAATTCTGAAATACTTAGGTATAATAATATAAACATAATAATAATATAAATAATATAGTAATATAATAAATAAATTTAATAATATATAAATTTAATAATATAATAATACAAATAAATATAATAATATAAATAAATTTAATAATATAAAATTGCATATAATTATAATGATATGTTTATAATGATAATTTTATTACAATATATTGATGATAATAATAATATAGGATCGCATTTGAATGGACCATTTAAACAAAGTAGCATAATAGCAATTGGGGAACTATGCAAACATAACAAAGATCTAGTAAAAAGGAACTTCAAAGAGCTAATCTAACTGTACGAACAACTAAACTATGACAAATACCTAGTAACAGGTCTAACAGTATCACTTTACACCTTATTTATGGAACAACAAATAGATTTCCAACATTATAAATCATACCTCTAACAAATTTGTTAACCCTTCGCTAACAATCTACTTTCTTACCTTAATTCAGCCCCATCTTCATAATTAGAAAAACTAATCTGTTAAAATCTTGATAGAATTTCATATATCGTCATAGATCTAAATGAGCAGAAAGAAATTATTTAATAAACTCATCATTTAGAAATATCGAATCCATATCTCGAGATATTCAAATCCATTTGGAAGATTATTAAGGATCTATTAATTAATTATCAACAAACTGTGGTTATAATTGAGAAAATTGTTAGATTAATAAAACATTCAATGAGACATTTAAATAAACTTTTTATAGAATTCATGCCTGAAATATTGGAAATGATGGCCAATAACTACACTGCTAATCCTTTGCCCCCTTATCTCTATTTAATGGAAATTAGTATGACTGTATTTCCTGGAGATAATGAAGATAACTAAATTAAAAATAATATTATTAGCGGATTTAACAGGTTGGTTGATAAAACCTTTAGAATTTTTGAAGATTTATAAGCTATTGATGATAATCCGGTTCTTATTGAAGATTTCTTTGGAATGTTATTTAGATGTGCTAAGTATAATTCAAAAGTCCTTAATAACTCTTCTTCTTTGGAATCAGTCTTCAAGTTGTCTAGTTTATCAATCGGTATGAGACACATTGAGGCAAATAAGGCTTTTTATTTATTCTTGGAACAGATTGCTAATATTTTTATTAATCCATAGCTCACAAATATTAACGCTTCTTTCCTTAATTATGGTCAGAATATTGTTTATAATCTTATTAATCATATACAGTAGGTCCCTAATCAGATTGTTTATTAGTATATTTGTGATGTTCTGGCTTAAATTATTTAGACTTTTCATGCACATTTAATGGAATATTAGCAATGTTTTGCATGGTTTAATACTTCTATTCAAAATGTATTTATTTAAATTTATTTTTAGATTCCATAAGATATATTAGTTATCTAGGAAAAATAACTTTTTATTTTAAGTATTTAAGAGAATAATGAATAGAATATATTCAAATATTTTCATCTTACTTATCAGAGATCAAAATAATCACATAGACGATAAATTTGATATTTTCATTTAAATATTTATTTATGTTTTATATTTTTATATTTATAATTAAAGTTTAAATATATATGTAAAAATAAATAAAAACACAGGAAGAAAATTTTTAAAACTTTAATATTAATAATGATAATTATAATAAAAATAATATGATTTAATAGTTATACAATATTGTTGGTGGTATTTATTAGTTTTTTATTTTAGATGATTAGTATAATGAAATACAGGAATTAGAAGCAGAAGAATAATAGTTAAATTTATTAAGATAAAAAAGAGAAAAAATGTAGAAGTTTTAATAAGAATATATAAAAAAAGAAAAAATAATTTAAGAGTTATATTAAGACAATATCAAATTAAATGAATATATTTAAAAATTAGAAAAATTCGAATAATAATATCACGAAGAAAAAGAACAAAATGAAGAATTATTTTTTACTATAAAAAAAATAAGTAAAGAAAAAGAAATTTTGCAGAAAGAAATCGATTAATAAAATAGTTTATTTTAATAATTTTAAATGATGAATGAACAAAATAAGTAACAATAGTAAATTATTAAAGAATTGGAAAATAGAAATGAAAAAATAACCAATTAGTTATTAGAAAGTGAAAAATAATATTTGGAATAAATTTAAGAATAAAAAATATAAGAAAACATATTAAAAGGTAATCTTCTAAAATTTAATAATAATTTATTGGAATGAAATATTTTTAATTATAAAATAATATTATTTTATTAGGAGATAATTATATTTAATAGATGAAAATATACAGATGAAATATGAACTCAATGAAATAAACGATTAATTAATAAAAGTACAGAAATAATTATAAAATGACTAAGATAGGTTATAAAAATAATAAAATTTGCTCAAAGAAATGTCAAAAAATGATCAAAAATTTAAATAAGAATTAAATGATTATAAAAATTAAATAAGTTAAAAATAAGAACTTTTATAAGAAAATTTAACAATATAAGAATAGTAATAAATAAAAATATTAGAAGATGAAAAGAAAATATAAAATTTGAATCTAGAAATATAAGTAATGATGAAGGAATTAAATAGTTATAAAAAATAAAAATAGCTATTTAATTAACAAATAGAATCTTTAAATTAAAAAATAAGAATAATTGAGGCTTAAAATTAAAATTATTAAATAGAAAATTAGCAATAATAATAAAAACTATAATAAATATATTAAAAATAGGAAAGTGAAAAGAAATATAAATAATAAATAGAAAAAGTAAATATATAATAATTTTAATAAATATAGATGAAAAGCAATATTGCGAATGAAAAGTACAAAGAATTTGAAAAGATGAATAGCCTTTTGCTTAATTTTGATTTTGAAGACGGATCTGATTAAATAAAACAATAATACAATAATAAAACTTATGAATAATGAAATTATATAAATATAATATAACAATATAAAAAAATAAATGAATTTAAATAGAGATGGAAAATAAGTTTCAGAACAAGAATATATTTAAAGTTCATAAAGTATTAAGAAAATCCAAAATATTACTGATAGATTAAGTTAAAACACAATAAATTTGAAAAGTATGTTACCATAAGATTCCATCATTAAACCAACAAAATAATATGGAAGTGATGTACAATTATTACCAGAAAGCAAAAAATATGAAAACTAATAGGTATTTTTATTATAATTATAATAATTAAAGTCTCAGTAAATATAGTTAAAAAAACTCACAGGATAAATCACAACTATTGATCAATAAAATCAGTTGACTAAATATGAAAAAGAGTTATAACATCAAAAGGATTTAAATAATGAATTGAAGTTGGATATCAATAATAGATAAGAAAGATTTGTCAAAAGAGAAATGGAATACAGAAAAATAATTGAAGATTTACAATAAGAATTAAGGAGTAAAGCTAATCTAGATTTTAACGAAAAAAAAATAATGGAAAATGTTTAAAGTTATCATAATTAAATTATGGATAAAATCTAAGTTATTTAATATAGGACTAGTAAAGTAATGGTAGATTAAGAGAAAGATATTATGAGATTTTTTATTAATAAAATTAATGAAATTAGAAAAGAATTTGAGGATGAAAAGATTAAAAAGGGGAAAAATGATTAAGATTATCTGTAAAAAGAAAATCAATTAATAAGTGAATTAGAATGGATTAAAAATATCGCTTAAAAAATAGATAAAGAAAATCATGATTTGATGAAGTAATTCATGGAATTAAAAGCTAAGTATTATACTTAAGAAAGTGATAGAGAAATGTTATTAAAATAATTAATAATAAAGAAAAAGAAGAATGCAGTGCTTAAAAATCAAGTAAAACATTATGAAAAGTTATTAGAATAAGTAAACGATAATAATTCTGATGTATCATCTCATTAAAACACAACTATAAAGTTTAACAATAATCTTAAAAATACAGCAACAACAATAAATAAAATGGGTTTGACTAAAAAGCAAGAAGATTAAAATTAAACAATATACGAAAACAAAATGACATAGGAAAAGATTCAAAGGTATGAAGACACAATCAAAAATTTATAAAGCTAATTGAAAAAAGAAATAAAGAAATCTAAAAGTATTAAAGATGAGTATATAAAATAGATGAGTATGAAATAGGAAATTGAAGAAATAATAAAGTAATGTATTGAAGATTTGAAGTTGGATATTTTGAAGGTGAAAAGTGAAATGAGAACTACTATTAAAGGTAAAAATACAGATGCTTTTAATCAGAGATAGAGGCAATAGTTGATTGAAAAGTTACTTACCAATGAAAAAATACTCAGTCTCATTTATGACAAAACATTTTATGATCATAATAGTCATCTTAATTATAACCTTATTGATCAAAATGAAAACTAAACTGATAATTGATTATTTATCATTGCTATTTTATTCTTATAAATATTATTTACTATAATATAGTAAAATTCTTTTAAATATTGATATTATAAATATATAAATAAGAAAATGAAAAACTAAATCGTAATTTTGGGAATTTTGTTGTTAATAATAATGATAAAATAATGTGAAGGTTCAATAGTGCATTCATTAGAGTGCTGGATGAATCCTAACTGTGATAGTACTAAAGATCATTGCTATAAACAAACTTATGAGGAAGGAAGCTGTTTCCCTAAGGCTGGATCTAACTTTTCAGTAAAATATAACTGTAATTCTGATACAGTATTTGTTTAACAATTCTAAGGATATGGTTGTTAAGGAACTCCTACATAAAAAACATATCCTATTGGTAAATGTGTAATAGCTGTTAGGGCATTTGACACTATTTATAATTGTGAAATTAAATCAACTATTCAATGATCAAAAATATATTATCAATTATATTATTTTTAATAGAATTAATATTATCTTTATTATTTAATTTAAAATTAAAATATTTTTTTATTAATATTTTTTTATTATAATATAAAATATAACTTTTTTTTAGATTTATGGGAAATAAAGTTGATGAATAATAATAAAGTTTAGAAACAGATTTCCAATAAATTATTGAATAGTTTTTTAATTTATAAATTTTTAATGAATTGGAATAATAATAAATAAATTATAAAAATTTAAAGGATCATAACAAGAATATATTAAAATAAATTCTAGAAAATGATACTTACTAAATAAATAAATTTAAATTAATAAAGAAACTCTTTAAATATATAAAAAATAATGAGTTTTTAATAATACAAATAGAAAGTATAATGTTAAATTAGTAATATGATTCCATGAATTAAAAAATAGTCTTAGATGATGGATCTTAATATTATGGTTAGATATTTGATAATAAGATTAAAGATGGCTTAGGGAAAATGATATATATTAATGGAAATACTTATTATGGAGAATTTAAAAACGGCATATAAGAAGGATTTGGATATTTATTATTTAACAATGGAGATATATACAAAGGATAATGGGAATAAAATTCGATGCATAAATTCGGATATTTCAATCATAAATTAGAAGGATAAATTTATATAGGAGAATATAAATATGGAGAGAAAGAAGGAAAAGGAGTACTTTAAATGGTTGATGATTTAGCATAATATGTTGGTAATTTCAAAGATGGTTATAAATCAGGATATGGAGAATATAGATTTATAGATACAAATGAAATATACAAAGGTCAATGGGAGCATGATCAATATAATGGAGAAGGAGAGTTTATTTGGCCAGATGGTAAAAAATACATTGGAGGGTTTAAAGATGATGCTTATGAAGGATATGGAGAGTACACTTTTTCAGAAGAGGATGAATGTAAGAAATATGAAGGACATTGGAAAGATGGAGATTATAGTGGATAGGGAACCTTTTATTGGAAAGACGGTAAAAAATATATAGGGTAGTGGAAAAATAATCATATGGAGGGTAAAGGAGGTTATTATTATCCATTTGGAGATTATTATGAAGGAGAATTTAAAGAGAGTAAAAGGAATGGGTAAGGGACTTATGTTTGGAATGATTCAAGGAAATATGAAGGAAATTGGGTGAATGACAGAATAAATGGGTTTGGAAAATATTGGTATGAGGGAGGAGAAATTTATGAAGGTTATTTCGTAAATGAAGAGAGAGAAGGATAGGGAATTATGATTTGGATAGATGGGCAAAGGTTTGAAGGAGATTGGAAAAAGGATATGATGCTTAAAGGAAGGTGTAGATATCCTTGTGGAGGAGAGTATTATGGAGAATTTAATAATGATCATAGATGTGGTTAGGGGGAATATATATTTTAAAATGGAGATAAATATAATGGATAGTGGCTCAACGATTTATATCATGGATAGGGAACACTTACTTTAGTGGATGGAACTATTCAACAAGGGATTTGGCAAATGGGACAATTCATTCAACCTCATCAAGATCTATGATTAATCTTATTTATATTATTTATATCATTATTAATATTCACATTATATATCATATATTATAATATATTATTTATATAATTATTGATATCTTATTAATTTAATTTAATATAATTTAATTAAATAATAAAAAATGAATGCTATAGAAAAAATTAATTAGTTTCTAACTAAGTATGATATTTATGCTATTTAAAATCCATTATTTTATTCTAATGAAAAAAATTTTAAATCTAAATTTACTAAGATTTGTACTTTAATATCCATTTCTACTTTAATCATCTTATTATTTTATGAAATTTGCTTATATATTATTAAATATGAATAAAGGTATGAATTAAGTACTTACACTGAGGCTACTAATTCTAATATTTTTAATATAAATTTAGATAATAATTATTCTCCTTTAATAATCGAAAATTATTATATTAATTTAGATGAAAATAGAAAAGAAATTTTTTGTAATGATGATTCATATGATATATTTTTATACTTAAATTAAACCATGGATGAAAATGTTTAAAATAAAATAAAAAAAATTAATTAAAAAATATAGTTAGAAAGATGTTCAAATGATAGATTAGATTCAAATTAATTATAAATATTTTAAAATAAAAACATTACTTAGTTATATTGTATACCCAAAAACATAATTATTAATATAAATAATTAAAATTAATCTTTTATTATCGATTTATAATTAAATTCAGTTTCATATAAACAATATTTTACAGCAGCTGGAAAATTCATTACGTTTACAAAAATATATATTTGAGATTAGTAAATAAACTTAGAAAATTTAAAGTAATCATTTAATAATGAATATAAATTTTATGAATTTAGAAATTTGATATTCTATTAATAAAGCTATTAAAAATAATATTATGATAAATATTATAATTATTGGCTTTCCACAAACGAAAAAGTTGAAACAGCAACTGAAATAGTTTAAATATAATTTTAAATAAATATTATAAAAGTTTTAACAGAATAAGATTATTTATTTAATACTTTTACGGATATTTAATATGGTTATTAGATATAATAATAGGAGTACAACAGAAAAATAGCTGGTTTAGAAGAATTTGATTCTAATTATATTTTAAAATATTTTTGTACAAGTTATTTTCAAATAAATAGTAGTATTCTAACTTATAAAAGATAATATTATAAAATTTTTAGTGTTCTAATTTCAATATTAACTACTTTTAAAATAGTTAATTTAATTTTAAATTTTTTATCATCTTATTATTAAAGCAAATATATTGAATAATAAATTGTATATGATTATAAAAAAATAATCGAAGAAATTTATTAATAAAATATAAATTAGGAATAAAATAAGTTTTTTATAAAATAAGAATAAACATAAAAGAATAATTAAGAATAAAAAATTTAAAGATAAAATAATAAAATATATAATTAATAATAAATAAATAATTACAAAAATTAAAAAATTAAAGTAATCCTAAATTAAAAATATAAAAATTCAGATAATGAAATATTTAATTAATTTAATTTTTCTAATTATAATTAAGATGAAATTTAAAATATAAATTTAAATACCTATTTATAAATATCTGAATTTAATCAAAAATAATAAAGCTTTTGAAGCCAAAATATTTAAGATAAAATGATTATTTAAAAAAATTGAGATTAAAAATAGATTTAATAAAATAAATAAAATGAAATTGATTTTATGAAATAATTATTAGATATTAAAAATTTATATTTATTAAGAATAGAAATAGAAAAAATAAAATTAATACTTTTTGATTAAAATTAATTAAAATTATTAAAATATGTTTAAATAGAAAAATTTTCTTAAATGATTAAAGATGATATTAGTTAATAAAAAATTTAAGAATAATTTTAAGAAGCAAAAAATATTTTTCTTAAGCTAAATAATATATAATATTAAAGAAAAAATAAAAATAATCAAAGATTGATTTAAAATATAGAAAAATTTTTTCTCTTGAAAACTAATGATCAATGATTATATATAAATTTATAACTTCTTATTAAAAAATCTAAAAAAGATTTTTATTTATTTATTTTAGATATTTAAAATTTTAATAATTATTTTGCTCAAAAAATATTAATATTTATATCAATATATCTAAAAAATTACTAAAATGAAATAATAAATGACTCTTTTTCAAAAATTTATTTTTCATGCATTTTATTTAAAATTTTTTTTAGCCTTTATAATATTTAAGGATTTTATTGTTTTATTAGTTCAATTTTAAATGTATTTACTCAAGTATCTATTTTTAAAACATAAAATTCTAAAAAAAATTTTTTTGATTTTGTTTTTTTTAATTTTGATTTGAATATATAAAATAAAAAATTTATAATATATTAATTATCAAACAAAAAGATAATGATTTTATAATAAAATAAAATCAGATAATATATAAAAAATAAGAAATGAAAATAAAAATGAAGCTGATTTTAATTTTAATAGTTATATTAAATATATTAACATGCTTATAATTAAAAAATAAAGATAAAAAAGACGAAAAACAATATGATGATTTAGATGAAAAATAATAAAAAATGAATGATTTTTTCAACACTTTTAAAAACGGAAGATAAAGTAAAATAAGTAAAACTTGTACTGAAGACTGTATTTATCATGATAAACTACTAGGAATTTTCCCTATGATGTTAAATGTAAATAACAAAAATGAGAGTAAAGATGCTGAAATACTTCATAATTTAAATTGGAAAAACATGTATATTTATTCGGACCATTTAAATTTATTTAACTCAGAAATTCAAAAAGAGCCTTGCAAAAAAGAAGAAGATAAAGAAAAAGAAGAAGAAGAAATAGAAAGTTTATAATATCTTGACAGTTTACCTTTCCATATATTTCTAAAGCCTTGTAATGATTATTAATCAGTATGTACTTTCAAAGAAACAAAAGAATAATTTTACAAAGATCAACAGTTCGATATTGAGGAAAAATTATCATAAGAAATAAAAGAAAAAGATATAATAGACTAATGTATCATATTACAAATGAGTATGTTATAAAAATCAAATCAATTAGACATAATTTGTAGTAAAGAGCCAATAGATATTTTTGGTTTTAAACACATTTTAAACAATTTAATAGGAAGATAAACAATGTCTAGAAACTATAAAGTGCATTTTTTAAATCATGAATAGAAAGAATTTACATAAGGATTTATGCATATAAATGGATTAGATATGTTTATCACTAACAAAGATAAACATGATCAGAAATCAATTGAATCTAATGATTATTTGAAGTATTATCACTTTAATATCATGTAAGATTTATAAACTTAGAAAACTGATAAGTTTAATGATGAAAAGAGTTTTATTTGGTTAGGAGATAAAGACCAACAGCCAGATTATTAGAAGTGTGTTAAGCTATTAATAAATTAGAGATCTGATGAAGACGATGATTAAAAAAATAAATAGAATGAATTAATAGTATGTTTTTTAATGGATAGTCACAATAAAGAATATAATCTACATTAAAGTTAAAGCCTCATAAAAGAACTAGATATAGTGATAAATATGGCTTTCTTCAAAGAATTGTAAGATAACACTATAAAGCAACTCGAGAGTGAAAATGAACCAGAAATGAGTTGTAACAGCAATGAAATAATGTATTTAGGATTTAAATTGTATAGAGATTATCAAGAATACATGCCAGTGTAATAATACTTTCTTAAAAATAAGTATATTGATATAGAGGCTATAAAAAAATTAGAAACACAAACAATCAGTGATATAATAGGAAAACTCTGTAATAAGAAGTAGAATTGTATGTTGTTATTGGCTCATTAGTTGAAAGTGGGCAAAATTAATCTGAATACT